>LWDU01040986.1_pt1 | contig 94386 bp, 95 predicted proteins | sample 727161 | NCBI WGS metagenome assembly LWDU01 (sample SAMN04566230, study PRJNA314399) | hydrothermal vent metagenome | isolation source: deep sea hydrothermal plume seawater | place: Mexico: Gulf of California, Guaymas Basin | collected 2004-07-11 | reverse complement strand
CAGGTGCAGCAAAAACCACGTGGAGATGATAGGCGGTCTGAAATATTTAAGAATAAATAGGGCATCAATCGAGTCTGACCCCATTGGTTCCTCATTGGTTCCGTAAACCGCCCCTACCGAGAATGAAACTAAAATAAATACCCCGTATAAAAAAACCCCGACATCACTGTCGAGGCTTTCGCTACGCTAAGTCAAATCCCGTTAATTTTTTAGTTTATGGACAACCTGCTGCAGCTTTAAGGCCACGCGTATTATCACAAATTGTACCTGTAACAGCCCATATCATTGTTCCACCGGCAGGCTGATTTGGCGTGATAGTAAAGCCCATTACAACACCAGCTGCTGTTGTTGCCAAACTAGTACCCGTAATAATGCCAGTTGCAGCTACTGCTAACGCAGCCACATTTGTTGAGTTAACGACAATTGGAACGCCACCTACACCACCAGCCCCACACGCTACTAACGGCCAAACACCCGTTTCTTGAGCACATAAAGCAATGGCAGTTTTATAAGCGTCTAATTCTGCTACAGTTGCAACTGCTCTAGCGCGTGAAATATAATCACTGTACGCGGGGATTGCAATCGACGCCAAAATACCAATGATCGCAACGACGATCATCAGTTCGATTAGTGTAAAACCTTGTTGGACTTTTTTCATTTTCTATCTCCATTGTGTAAAAAACCGGCAATTTAACCTGCCTTACAAATACAAAGGCAGTTGTCAAAGAATAGGAATTCATGAATGATAACAATTAGCCTGTCAACTGCATGCAAATAAAACAAAAGAAGGTGAGATTTAATCCACCAAACTAACGTGCTTGAGAAAAAATAATGAATGGATCTGAATTTTCTCTTTCAGATTCAGCCTGTTATAAGGCTACCAACTGACGGTTTGATCAAACTCATCATCTGTTATCTGTTATCTGTTAATCAGCGTGCAAAACTTACCAGGGTCTGGGGAAAACAGCGTTGAAAAGTTTCCACCCCAGATTGTGTAAAATCCGTGAACATAAGTCTATTGTTGAACGTGTGACCAATAAGATAATGGAATTTGTTGAAACATTTATGGATGATATGGGGTGATAAATATATTTCTATTATCCATACCGTATAAAATCTACAGATTTGTGGACGTGGGTTCGATAGCGAAACCCTCAATCGAATAAGGTGACTTTTGTTTTTAGTAGTACCGTTAGTAGTGTTGCTGCAATTGTAAATAAGATAATTTGTTTTAAATCAATGTGGTATGATTAAAAAACAGTTCCCCCCGTCACCAATACAACGTTTTACAAGATTCAAAATAGACCCTAAACACCTTGATAACTCTGGGTTTTAGGGTTTTTTTATGCCTATGGCATCCTATTTGTTCCTATAAAATCTTAGCTTTTTAGTAACACTCATAGTAACACCACCCTAACTTCACAAAACACGGTGTTACTAAAATGGCTAGAGTTACTAAACCGCTTACCAATACAGAAGTAAAATAGGCGAAACCAAAAGAAAAGGAATTTAAATTAGTCGATGGTGATGGACTTGCTCTTAGAGTAAAGCCCAGCGGATCTAAATTATGGGTATTTAATTATTTTAGACCCTACACCAAAAAACGAACCACACTAAGCTTTGGCTCATATCCTGCTATATCATTAGCAGAAGCAAGAAGTAAACGCGCCACAGCCAAAGAATTACTCGCTAAAGATATTGACCCGAAAGAACACTGTAATGGTTTAATAATCCTGTAGGGTTTGATAGCCTTTTAAACCCAGTAAAATTGACAACTCATTTTAGCTTAATGCCAGCTCAGATTAATGCACTCTCCATCCTGCACATGAAAATCAGCACTGACCCAATAACCTGCAACAGCAGCAAGCTCGCCATTGATATAGATTAATGGCAGCACTTCACGCAGCCAGGGTGCGATCTCTGCTTCCTGATATAATTTTTTTAGGCTATGGCGGCCACTACGCCAGGGCAAAACAATTTTTTCGCCGCCTTGCCGGTACCTTACTTCGATACAATTCTGTTGCCATACGGTTTTAGGGATACCCTGCTGGGCAGCTTTTAGTTCTAACAGTCCATTATCAGGTAAATTTAAGGGCTGACTTTTATCTATCCAGGTAATTATCTGCTGCAAATCTGGTGTATTCTTACTTGCGACTAAATATAAACCATCACGATAGCGCTGAATATTATTACCGTCATGCTGAATCAGTGGGTTTGCATCAGCTCGCGCCTGTAAAATATCTTTCTGAATCGCGATCATCACTTTCTGACTAGGCATCCGCGCGCCAAGCAATTCTAGCCATTCACGAATAATCAACTGCTGTATCAGCGACTCATGTGCCCTTAAGCCTATGATCGATAGGCATTGCTTATCTACCTCATAGATTAGGTTCATTTGCTGTTTAGTATTGCTGGATAATAGCGTTTGCGCATTTGCACAGTGGGTTGCAACACGCGCTACGGTTTTGTCTAGGCTTGGCCAGCGTTGTTCTAACAGGGGAATAACTTGATGGCGCAGGAAGTTTCGATCAAACTGAGTATCTAAATTACTGGGGTCTTCGATCCATTGTAATTTATGCTGCTGGGCATAGTCCTTAATCGTTTGCTGCTCGACTTCCAGCAAGGGTCTAATTAACCTGCCAGCGGCAAAGTTAATCGCAGCAGGCATGCCTGATAGACCTTTTAAGCCAGCACCTCTAAAAAGTTGCAACAGGAAAGTTTCTAATTGGTCATTACGATGCTGGGCAAATATCAGCAGATCATTTTTACCCAGTAATTTTTTGAAAGCTTGATAGCGCGCATTTCGTGCGGCTTCCTCGGGGCTTTGTCCTGACAAGGCCTGAGCATTGACTTTAACACATTGAAAATGAACACAGAGATCTGCGGCAATCTGTTGGCAATGGCTTGCCCAGTCATCAGCTTCTGCTTGCAAACCATGATGCACGTATACGGCGTTAAGCTTATTTTTTAGTTCGGGGATATCAGCCAGTAAATGCAGTAAAACATGGGAATCTAGCCCTCCACTGTAGCCAATAAAAAGTTTATTGGCTGTGTGATACGGTGCAAGCTGAGAGTTTATATATTGAGCAGTGAGTTTCACACTTAGTGAATGCTATGTGCCGAAAAAATAGAATACCTTTGCGTTATTTTACGTCCTCGGTAAAAGCACCAAAGGACATAATACGCTGGTAGCGCTTTTCCAGTAAACTGTCCAATTTTTCGTGCTTTAAGTCTTTGATATGGCGATACAGTGTTTCTTTTAAACTCTCGGCAGTTGCTTCATGGTTTCTGTGCGCTCCGCCTATAGGCTCTCTCACTACTTCATCTAAAAAACCCTGCTCTCTTACTCGATCCGAGGTAATCCCCATTGCTTCCGCAGCAAGCTTAGCTTTATCCGCACTTTTCCACAAAATAGAAGCACAGCCTTCGGGTGAAATTACCGAGTATGTACTGAATTCCATCATGATCAAGCGATCGCCAACGCCAATAGCTAAAGCACCGCCAGACCCTCCTTCACCAATCACTGTACAGATAATAGGCGTTTCTAGTTTTGCCATTTCAAATAAATTACGCGCGATCGCTTCACTTTGCCCGCGTTCTTCAGCACCAATTCCTGGGTATGCTCCCGGCGTATCAATCAGACAGATAACCGGTAAGTGAAAACGTTCAGCCATTTTCATCACGCGCAGTGCTTTACGATAGCCTTCGGGACGTGGCATACCAAAATTGCGGATAATTTTCTCTTTGGTATCACGACCTTTTTGATGGCCAATAATCACCACAGCCTGATCATATAATTTTGCCAAACCACAAATAATCGCCTTATCATCAGCGTAAGCCCGATCACCGTGTAACTCATGGTAATCAGTAAATATAAGATCAATATAATCTTGTGTATAGGGTCTGCCTGGATGTCTTGATAACTGTGAAATCTGCCTGTCACTTAGCTCTTTGAAAATTTCTTCTGTTAATGTCTGGCTTTTAGCTTCCAGTTCATCTAATGCAGATGAAATATCAATATCATTATCCGCTTCTACTCGGCGTAGCTCGGCAATTTTTGCTTCTAATTCTGCGATAGGCTGCTCGAAATCAAGAAAATTTAAATCCATAACCGTAATTTTTTATAGTTTTTATGTAGAGTGTCTATGTGTTGAGCGAATCAAACCACTCTTTTTTGCACACTTAATTTAATGCTTACCTGCTATTTTATCTAATTCTCGCAAATGTTTTAATTTTTCTGCTATTTTTATTTCTAACCCGCGAGAAACAGGCTGGTAAAACTCGGTATCTTGCATGCCATCAGGAAAGTAATTTTCTCCCGCTGCATAGGCTTCTGGCTCATTATGTGCATAACGGTATTCCTTGCCGTAATCCAAGTCCTTCATTAATTTTGTGGGGGCATTGCGCAGATGATTTGGCACCGGCAAGCTGCCACTTTCTTTTGCAGCGCGCATTGCTGTATTGTAGGCCATATATACCGCATTGCTTTTAGGCGCACAGGCCATATATACCAGTGCCTGGGCCAAAGCTAATTCGCCCTCGGGGCTACCCAGACGCTGCTGGGTTTCCCAGGCATTAATACATATCTGTAAAGCTCTGGGATCGGCATTACCTATATCTTCCGAGGCGATACGCACAATACGCCGCGCCAGATATAAGGGGTCACAACCGCCATCCAACATCCGACAAAACCAGTATAAAGCCGCATCAGGGGAGCTACCGCGTACCGATTTATGAATTGCCGAAATCTGATTATAAAACTCTTCTCCCTGATTATCAAAGCGGCGTACGCCGCCAACTAGGACTTCTTTCGCAATAGCCTCGGTAATCTCGGTCAATTGACTAGCCTGGGCGAGTTCTACAGCAATTTCTATTAAATTTAATAAACGCCGTGCATCGCCATCCGCAGCAATAGCAAATTGCTGTTTTAAGGCTTCCGACATGCTAATACTTAGAGCAGCATAGCCTTTATCTGCATCGCTTAAAGTTTTATCGATCACACTGCGTAAATCTTCATCCGTCAGTGCATTTAATACATACACTCGCGCTCTGGATAACAAGGCGTTATTTAAGGCAAAAGACGGATTTTCTGTGGTCGCGCCTAAAAAGAATACTGTGCCATCTTCCACATGTGGCAAAAACGCATCTTGCTGCGCTTTATTAAACCGGTGTACCTCATCGACAAATAGGATCGTCTGGCGCTGCTCTTGTTGCTGTATTTGTTTGGCAGCCGCCACCGCCGCACGTATATCTTTAACTCCTGCCAACACGGCAGAGATAGGCATAAACTCGGCATTAGAATGCTTGGCAATCATCCGTGCCAGGGTGGTTTTCCCTGTGCCTGGCGGGCCCCAGAAAATCATTGAATGCAAGCGACCTGAATTGATCGCTTCATACAGTGGCTTTCCCGGCTGCAAGAGATGCTTTTGACCCACGTAATCAGCCAATGATTCTGGGCGCATTAAATCAGCTAAAGGTTTGGTTAAATCGCTACACATACTTAAAAATAGTAATAACCACCGTTATTCAAGCGCCTAAAAGGGTTTTGAAATAAAGTAGTTTTGATTAATACTGACAAAATAAAACTATCAAGGCGGGGGGGCAATATATTGTCCGGCTGATAACGCGCCATAACCAGCCAGTCAACGAATTAAGTACCAGTCTTATTTGAGACAACATTTCCAACCGGATTGATGTAGGCGTGGGGGTAGTCCGGCTCACGCTGTTGAAACGACAGAATTGATGAATCCTGAATTACACCATCATCAATATTTATAGCCTGTCGAATAGTCTCATTTTTCTGCCAACTATCACGGCCCGCCAATACAGTCGATACATAAACAATGAGAGCGGCAGAAATTGATCGCGTTGCACTTTCCCAGAGGTAGCTAGGTGTGTGATCCACGGCGTAATAATCTATGGTTTCATATTTAAATATCGGATTCTTGAAGGTAGTTGGTTTGGCAAAAAAGAATCCCATACCTTCATCACAACTGACATCAATAATCAGGCTGTTGGGCTTGAGACATGAACTTTCCTCTTCGGTCACAAAATCAGTAGGATTTTCTGTATTTTGAAAGGTTCCGTTTACGATGATATCTGCTTCACTGATTTTATCAATCAGCGGCCGCACAGCTCCATTGTGTTCCACCACCACCATTCGTGCCTCGCCCTCTTTACCTGCCTGAATCCTGACATATTTACAATCAAGCACCTCTTCACGTACCTCGTGGTCGGGGCGTTGAATGCAGATGGTAATATCTCTAAAACCATGCGCCTTGAGAGCATATATCGCACCACGGCTGACGGCACCAAAACCAAAAATGATTGTTTTGCGTTGATTACCGTAATGCCCATCAATACCTTTAAGTTGCAAGGCATGTATTACTGCGCAATAGCCAGCCATTTCATTATTCTTATAGAATGTGTGGCGACCAATATGGCCGTCAGGAGACCAAACAAACATATCCTCAAAGGCAATGAGTGTTAGCTTTCGATCAATAGCCGCCTGAGTGATGTCCCGTTGTTGCACACAATGCACATACCCCCAAAGTGTTCCTCCTTCGCGAAGTTCCTGTAAATCAGCTAAGACAGGCTTGTTAATAATCACATTGCCAATGTCTGCCAATAATTCGTGCCGTGTAGCAATACCACCTGTCAGAGCAGCAATTTCGGAGTCTGCGACACCAAATGGTATGCCATAACCTTCCTCAAATATCAACTGGAGGCGAACTTCCTCAGGAATACGCAACAAATGCCCTGGATGGATTGGAAACCGTCGCTCGTCTTCTTTTTTTGAAGTCCCAATGACTCCCAGTGTTAATTTACTCATGCCGTTTCCTTTTTATTAAAAATTTCAATAGACGTGACTTCATGAACGAATTATCACTTTCGTCAATGTGCCTGATTATTTATGCTTAGGTCTGTTACATGCGCTCTAGAGTTTCAGAAAGTGAAACACCTTACAAATGAGAGGGAGGGGGTATCAAGCCTAACAGGGAATATTGATCATACAAGTTATTGCCTTGGTCAAGTTATCGTTCTCTCTAACTCCTATCCCATGCCAGAATAAGACTGAAGTTGAATTCTTCACGCCAACGCTAATCACGGCTTTATTGTTTTTCTCGTAATTTACTGACCAAAGCGGAAAAACCAGAGTCGCACTAATAATCACAAAAGTATCTACATGGGGTTTGGTATAGCAAAGACCCAGGGCATCCACGATCATGCGAATGCCTGCTGAATTCTTACCCGCTTGCCGTACATGAGGTATTTCAACCAGTTCTAATGCCGCCTCGTGTATTTCAGTTTTAAATTCTTTATAACGTTCCCAGTCACAATAAGCTTTCTTGACGACAGTATTACCTTTAAGCAGTAAACGTTCCAGAACCTTGTTAATATCGAATGCAGCATATTTAGCATCTCAACACCCCGCGCGACATTCTCAAAATCGCAATCAATAAACTACCTATATTGCGCAGGATTTCTGTTTGTCTTCAAGGTTTATAAATAGGCGCATAGCAGGCTACGTAACTATTTCTACATCGCAGAAGACGGACAGAAAGACAAGCAAGATGGGTGGGTTATTTATTGCGCGTTACCTGTGTGAGTATTTAATCAATTTTCAATAGTGGCTTGCTTCATCATCCAGTGATGATGCCAATACAACCAAAGTCCAGCCTCGGAAACTAATATCTACGCTCATTGAAAATGCAATAAACCACACGGATGCTGGCCAGTCAATCCAGATCATTATGCCGAGTAGAATCGAAATTAATCCTGTCACTCTGTTAGATAATGGGTTACGAATTTCCGCAACAGATAACAGAATATTTCGATACATACCCTGGGTTATCAAGTAACCAACAATCAGCAGATTTAGATAATTAGTCTCACCATCTGTGCTTAAAAAGACCAAAAAACCAACGACAATATCCAGTATTCCGCCTTGTATATTATACAAAAATCCCTGTGCATTTTCTGACGTCAGACCATCAATACAGCGAAAAATTCCAACTATAAGTACGACTAGACTAATAAGAGGGATCCATGAGGCATTTTCGCCTAGAATATATAAATCGGGTGAAATCAGGCATAAAACGGCTAATACACTGCCAATACTGATCATGACTACGCCTCTGGTTTTAAACCAGATAGGCCTTGCTGTGAACTGAATTAAATCAGCGTTTAATTTTAATATCATTATTTTCCTATGGTGGGTTAATCTGCATAAACAAGTGCGTAAAACAGACTTTGGATTTGTTTACAAGTTAGCTAGGCTGAGAAGCACAGAACCATCTTGTTGATAGTTATTATTTTCAATAGCATTTTTCGCTGCCGCCTGAATAACTTCTCTATGACGGCTTACAGATTGCATCGGGGTATCTGTGGTTGCGCCGTATTTATCATGAAGAATTTTAAGTGGAATTCTACATAGGATGCGTTTTTTTTCTTCTACTGCAACAATCGTAGCCACTTCAGAGACTGCATTCCAGCTATCAAGTCTAGGAAATGAAATCATAGACTGACCTGCGCTAGGCTTTCTTGCAAAAACAAGATTAATCTGGTTCTTACTTTATTGTGTACTTTAAAGTTATGGCTCATGAGTATAATTTCTGTATTAAGAAGTTAAGGTTTAAACCAGGTTGGATGTGGAAATGAGGGCATTTTTTAAACATGTTATTGCCGTAAGTATCTAAGGTATTATCCTACTCAAAACTTATACACTACGCCTACTTTGATGAATTAGATATTTATTTTCTCTTCCAATAATAAATAATTGTCTGTTTTTGGCTGAAACCAGCTATGCAATATAAAGATTAATGGACAATACTACCCGAAATTAAACACAAAAACTTACCATGGAAGTCACAAAATATTGCACTATACTTTTTTATCTTTTTTCATGTATTTAGTGCCTTTCGTGGTTCACTAACCTTTAAATCACCCTTCAAAAATATCAGTCCCAGCAGGTACCACAAATTCAAATAATTCAGGTGCTAAAGTTTTCGGCATGGTGACATTGGAGAAAATAATTTGCGTCAACTGGCCAAAGTTATCACTTAATTCCATACCATAAAGCATAGTACCTTTTAAGCCGACTAAGATATATTTAAAACTACTGTCGGTACTTTTAGGCGTTAATTTTAGCCATAATACTCCCCCGTCTTCTCGATCCTTAACGATGGTATATTTTTCATTCAAATCCACGCTGCCACTTAATAATAAAGCGGGGGTATCGCCAATGGACTGGTCTATTTTTTTGATAATAAGCTGTTCTAAATCGGCATCATAAAACCAGACCTTGCCTTCCTTAGAAACAATTGCCTGGGCGTAGGGCTGATTATAATTCCAGCGAAATTTACCGGGTTGCTGTAAATAGAAATCACCCTGGCTGGTTTGTATGGCCTTGCCCTGCTCATCAAGTGAAGTCTGGGTAAATTCTGCCTGCAAGTTTTTAGCCCGGGAAATAAACCCCTCTAACCTCTGTACAGGACTTGAATCAGCATTTGCTATCACTGCCATTAGAAATAGTGACAATGTTATTAGTATTCTCATTAAAAATTTTCCTCTTTAAAATCATTAAACCAGGTTTTTACTTTATTCATGGGCCTTGCTATACATGTTGCATTTGTGTCTGGCTCGGAGCCACGCACGAAAGGATAAGCAACAATATCAGGGCATAATTCGTTAGCCTTGAGACCCGACGCCTTGTCAATCCAGACTGAAATGACTGAATCAGGCCTGGATAATACCACCGATTGGGTAGCCACTTGACTCATTAACGCAGTCCATAGCTTTAATGAGCCACTGGCTCCAGTGACACCCGCTGATTTATTATCATCGCGCCCGACCCAGAATACGGCTAAATAATCACCAGTATAACCTGCAAACCAGCTATCTTTTAAGTCATTGGTTGTACCTGTTTTACCCGCAAGTACCATGCTTTTCGGTAGCACCTTATAAGCTGAGCGTCCTGTTCCTTCGCGCATGACTTCCTGCAACACGGTATTGGTTAAATAGGTTGCTGCAGGATCTAGCTCTTGTCTGAGCGTATAGGGAAAGCGCTGTAACAACTCACCATCTTGCGCTAACACGGCACTAATCGAGCGTAGCGGCATGGCAAAACCATCACCCGCCAGCGTCTGGTACATCTGGGTTACTTCAAAGGGGGTCAATGTTAAAGAGCCTAAAAGCAAGGAGGGAAACAAGTTAACCGGTCTTTTAACACCGGTTTCACGCAAGGTCTTGGCAATCCTCCCTACCCCTATATCCATGCCTATACGTACGGTCGCCAAATTATAGGAGTGCGCCAGAGCGGTATGCAATGCAACATCACCATGCTCTGTGCGACCGTAATTTTTAGGCTCCCAAAATTTCCCTTTTTCAGCTTTGACTTTAATCTTTGTATCACTCACCGGGGTGATCAAGGTATATTTTTCAGGATATTCCAGAGCAGTTAAGTACACTAGCGGCTTAATTAAAGAGCCTATCGGACGGACCGCATTTAATGCCCGATTAAATCCCACTCCCTGACTGTCTCTTCCCCCTGCCAGAGCAACAATTTCACCCGTATCGCGACGGGTAACGATAGCCGCTGCTTCTAATTTACTGGATTGCTTACGCTGTTCAATTTCTTTTAACTGCTGCTTAATACTGTTATCCAGTGCGTCTTGGACCGTGCTATCCAGCGTGGTGAATATACTAAGCCCTTCCGAGGTTAGGTCCTGTTCATTATATTCCTGGGTTAATTGTCGTTTAACTAAATCAATAAAAGCAGGATAACGATTCGCAGGTCGATGCGCATAAGCAACCACTTTAATTGGCTTTTGTTTAGCCTGCTGCGCTTGCTTTGCAGTAATATCGTCGTGCGCCAGCATTTCGTCCAGCACCAGATTGCGCCGCTTTAAAGAGCGTTCGGGGTTTCTGCGTAAATCGTAATAGCTAGGACCTCGTACCAGTGCAATTAATGCACTGACCTGATCTAGCGGCAGTTTGTTTAAGGGCCTGGAAAAATAAAATTCACTCGCCAGGCCAAAACCGTGTATTGCATGCGCGCCATCCTGACCTAAATAAACTTCATTTAGATAGGCTTCTAAAATTTCATCTTTACCAAAACGCACTTCCAAAATAACGGCCATCAATACTTCATTTATTTTGCGCAATAAACTACGTTCAGGCGTTAGATAAAAGTTCTTAACTAATTGCTGGGTAATCGTACTGCCCCCCTGTACCAGCTTGCCGGCGCGCAGGTTTATCCACATAGCACGGGCAATGCCTTTAAAGGAAACCCCCATATGATTATAAAAATCTCGATCTTCAGTCGCTAGCAAGCCTTGAATTAGTGTTTTTGGCACCTCGTCCAGTTTAACTAATACCCTATCTTCTTTATGTGCGGGGTAAAAACTACCAATCTGTACTGGATCAAGACGGACAATGGCAAGCTCTCTACCCGATTTTATATCCTTAATAGATCGGACTTCGGTGGCAGAAAATGCAATGCGCATATGTTGAACTTGTTGAGTTTTATCCCAGAACACAAATTGGCGGGTTTTTAAGCTCACCGTCTGTGCGCTTTTTTTATAAGTCGCTTGTGATGAAAGTGTGCTATCAGCACGATAGTGCAATTTCTTTAATAAACTTATTAACTGCTGTGCATTAATCTTTGATCCTGCATAGAGTTCGACCGGGCTGGCATAAACACGCGCAGGAATTGCCCAGCGCTTGCCTTCGAATTGCTCTCTGACTGTGTAATCCAGATATCCTAGATAGCAGACAAAGATAAAAACCAAGAGCGCAGATAATTTAAGCACCGGCTTTTTTATCACATTCCAGGTTTTTTTCCGCAAAGATGGCTTTTGCTTTGCCTTTCTTTTACGCTTTGTAGTTTTTCCTGTCTGCCTTGGCTTTCTAGGTTTGGCTGGCTTCTTGGTTGTAGCCATAAACTATTCGACACTCATGATCTGTTCAATACGCTGAAAACCACGCGGCAAGCCGTGTCCTCGTTTTGCTCTGACGCCCTTATAATTAACTAGGTCGGCAGGCTTTAATGTTAACGTGCGTTTACCTGATAACAATTTCAGACTAGCGCCCTCGGCAAGCGTTGTAATTGCAACAACTTTATCGGTGCCTGCTGCAAAATCAGGCGTTGGAATCTGGATCAACTTATTTCCTTTACCTTTTGCTAATGCCGGTAAGTCTGCTGCTGGAAAAACTAATAGTCGCCCTTGCAAGGTCACTACCGCAATGAGGTTTTCGCTATTATGGATTTTTACTGGCGCCAATAAAGCGACACTTTTAGCCAGGCTGACAATCACTTTACCGGCCTTATTTTTTGATATCCAGTCTTTTAATTGCACGCGAAAACCATAGCCGGCATCACTAGCCAGTAATATCCAATCATCTTCATGACCAGCCCATAAGTGGGTAAATAATGCACCGACCGGAGGCTTTAGTCTTCCGGTAAGAGGCTCACCCTGGCTACGCGCAGAAGGTAAGTCGTGGGTAGTGGTAGTATAGACACGCCCGGAAGTATCGAGTACAAAAACAGGCTGTGTTGTCCGCCCTAGAACAGCACCCAGGTAACCATCACCTGAACGATAATTGAGACTTTGTGCATCGACATCATGCCCTTTAGCCGCACGTATCCAGCCTTTTTGCGATAATATGATCGTGACCGGTTCATTGGAAATAAGTGCTGTCGCATTTAAAGCCTGTGCAGCATCACGCTCGACAATAAAAGAACGGCGATCATCACCATATTTATCAGCATCCTGCATTAGCTCTTTTTTAATCAAACGATTTAATAAGCGTGCGGAACCCAGTATTTTTTGGAGGTGATCACGCTCTTTTTCCAGTTCTGCCTGTTCACCCAGGATCGCCATTTCTTCCAACTTGGCCAGATGACGTAATTTCAATTCCAGCACAGCTTCCGCCTGAGTATCAGAAATCCCAAAGCGCTCCATCAACACTGGTTTGGGTTTATCTTCACTGCGGATAATGGCAATGACTTCGTCTATATTTAGAAAGGCAATTAATAAGCCCTCTAAAATATGTAAGCGAGCTAACACTTTATCCAGGCGGTATTGCAAACGTCTGCGTACTGTTTCGGTACGAAAACTTAACCATTCGACTAAAATTTCATGTAAACCTTTTACCTTAGGCTTGCCATTTAAGCCGATCATGTTCAGATTAACACGGTAGGTTCGCTCCAGGTCCGTGGTGGCAAATAAGTGCGACATAATACTATCAACATCAGCCCGCTTCGATCTAGGCATAACCACTAGACGGGTCGGCTTTTCATGGTCGGATTCATCCCTCAAATCTTCGATCATAGGCAGCTTTTTTGCCTGCATTTGCGCCGCTATCTGTTCCAGCAATTTAGCCCCAGAGACTTGGTGGGGTAATGCCGTGATGATAATATTATGCTCTTCCAGTTCATACTTGGCGCGCATACGGATAGAGCCGTTGCCCGAGACATACATTTTCTGGATATCTTCTCTACTACTGACTATTTCAGCATCCGTCGGATAATCAGGGCCCTGGATAAACATAAATAAATCTTCCAGGCTTGCTTGGGGATTATCCAACAGATGGATACAGGCATTCGCCACTTCTCTAAGATTATGCGGCGGAATATCGGTTGACATACCCACTGCGATACCCATCGTGCCATTGAGCAAAATATTAGGTAATCGATCGGGTAATATTGTCGGCTCTTGTAAAGTACCATCAAAGTTATCTTGCCAGACCGTCGTTCCCTGGCCTAATTCATTAAGCAGGGTTTGTGCATAGGCAGTCAGGCGTGATTCGGTATAACGCATCGCCGCAAAGGATTTAGGATCGTCAGGAGACCCCCAGTTGCCCTGCCCATCAACCAGAGGATAGCGATAAGAAAAGTTTTGGGCCATTAAGACCATCGCTTCATAGCAGGCAGAATCCCCATGCGGATGATATTTACCCAACACATCCCCAACGGTACGCGCTGATTTTTTATGCTTTGATATCGCACTCAGACCCAGTTCAGACATCGCATAAATAATGCGCCGCTGCACAGGTTTTAATCCATCACCGATATTGGGCAATGCGCGGTCTAAAATAACGTACATGGAATAATCCAGATACGCTTTTTCGGTAAAGTCTTTTAGCGGGATTTGTTCAAAATTATCCTGTATACCCATTTAGTGTCGTATGCGATTATTGATGAGATTATTGATTAATGCGGGTTATATTATCTTATTGCGCTGCGCTTAGTAAGTTGAATTTTAAATCTTGTGTCTGTACTTCTAAAGAATTACGGTCATAAGGCATAGATTTTCCGTACTGCTCGCAATGGTTTATTACGATTCGGGTTAATCTCGTTTGCAACTAAACTTGTTTGCAGTTTATCTTAGAATTTCAAAAACAGATCACACACTTTACAGCTAGACTCAAATCAAAACTAAATTCAGTAAAATAACAATGGCGTTAATTGCTCAGAGGAGCAAGTGTTGTTGATTATTTGTCTCGCTTGTATTTTGCTATGGGAAAACTGATGTCTCCCATAGCGATAGCAGTTTACTACTCGCGAGCGTAGAGCTAACAGAACAATATTCTGTTACATTTTCATGCCATGTTTTTTATTCATCATTTTTATTCATCATTTTCTGGTGATGTTTTTGCATCATCTTCTTTTTCATGTGGCGTTTTTTTTCCTGATGATCTTTAATAAGCTGAAGCTGTTCATCCATTAATGCCTGTTTCTTTTTTGCATTTTTTTCATCGTTGATTCGGTCTGAAAGTGCATCAATTTGTAAAATATATTTTTGCTTATTCCTCGCCATTTTATCTTTCATTTCTGCTGACATTTTCATGCCCATGCTCTGACCGGAAGTATTTCCTGACTGCATATTCATCGGCTTTTCTTTAGCAAACGCCGAGATACAGGTAGTGGACAAGGCAAGAACGGCAATTAATTTGACTAGGTTATTCATACGTTTGACCTTTTATAAAAAATTGATAATGATGCAAAATACTATCTTAGGGAAATATAAAATTCCTTAGTGTAGACAATAACACCTTAACGATAATTGGGCTATAAAACCCTCAACCTAAAAACATCAGTTGAACGCTAAATATAATCGTATGCTATTGAAATAATTGTCTTTCACTAAGTTTTCGCCCTCACCGACAAGGTGAATTAAATCCGCCTCATGGTTTTGTGAATAAATCCATACTCAACTGATGTTTTTAGGTTCAATAGCTAATATTAATTATTGATGGCATTCAACACAGCCTGCATACTTTCATTGGCATCGCCAAATAACATGCGCGTATTTTTACGTACAAATAACGGGTTGCCTATACCTGCATATCCGGTTGCCATACTGCGCTTTAAAACGATGGTGGTGGCACTTTTCCAGCATTCCAGCACTGGCATCCCGGCGATGGGGCTGTTAGGATCATCCAGTGCTGAGGGGTTGACTATATCATTAGCCCCAATAACAATCGAGACATCGACATTCGCAAAGTCGGCATTGATTTCATCCATTTCAAAGACAATATCGTATGGCACTTTTGCTTCCGCCAATAATACATTCATATGCCCCGGCATCCGTCCGGCAACGGGATGTATGCCAAAGCGAACCTGTTTGCCCTGTGCAAGTAGTACTTTAGTGATTTCATTAACGGTATGCTGTGCATGTGCAACGGCCATGCCATAGCCAGGAATAATCATTATATTACCTGCATCAGCCAATAACTGGGAAGCATCCTGAACATCAATTGAAATAACCTCTCCTTCTACCGCTGCGGCTTCGCCGCTGGATGCGCCAAAGCCGCCGGCAATGACACTGAGAAAATTTCGGTTCATGGCGCGGCACATGATATAGCTTAAAATAGCACCACTACTGCCTACCAATGCCCCCGTCACAATTAATAAATCATTATTCAGCATAAACCCAGTTGCCGCTGCTGCCCAACCAGAATAACTATTGAGCATCGAAACCACGACTGGCATATCCGCGCCGCCGATTGCCATCACCATATGCACTCCAAATGCGAACGCGATCAAAGTCATTATCAGCAATGCAAAAGTGCCTTCTCCTGTCGCAGCAGTTGCCAGAAAAACTTTCCCCAGCCACACTGTCGCCATTAACAATCCCAGGTTAAGCCAATGCCGCCCAGGCAACATAAACGGCTTGCCATCGATTTTGCCGCACAGCTTGAAGAATGCAATCACCGAGCCCGAAAAAGTAACCGCACCAATAAAAATACCGATATAAATTTCAACCTCATGAATTGTCTTTTCAATACCTACCAGACTCACTGAGTTATCGATAAAATTAGCATAACCGACCAGCACAGCAGCCATACCTACCAGACTGTGCATAATGGCAACCAGTTCCGGCATTTGTGTCATCTTTACTTTTAGTGCGGCTTTGGTGCCAATTACACCGCCAACCGCTAATGCAATCATCAGAATGACATAGGAGTCGACAGAATTACTTAATATGGTCGCAATCAGTGCAATCGCCATCCCGGCCATACCATAATAATTCCCTCGGCGTGACGTTTCCTGATGGCCTAATCCACTTAGGCTTAATATAAAAAGGACCGAAGCGGCTATGTAAGACATTGTAACTAAACCAGATGAAATCATGTGCTTGCTCCTATTTTTTAAACATTTCCAGCATGCGGCGGGTGACTAAAAAGCCACCGGCAATATTAATTGAGGCTATAAGAATCGCAAGGCCTGACAGTAGTGTGATCATCAAGTCGGAATTTGATATTTGGAGTACGGCACCGATAATAATAATACCGCTAATGGCATTGGTGACACTCATTAAAGGAGTATGTAAGGAGGGTGAGACATTCCAGATAACCTGATAACCAATAAAACAAGACAAGACAAAAACAGTAAAATGCGACATAAATGAGACTGGCGCAACAGAGCCCAGGGAGAGTAATCCTCCCCCTAGCAGCAACATAATTAATATTTGTTTTACCGCTTCAGGTATTAAGGAGGTTTTTTCGCTAGCAATAACTAAAGCAACTGCTGGCGTTTCAGTTTGTGGGACTGGTGTAGCGGAGACTTCTATTGCAGGGGGCGGCCAGGTGATTTTCCCCTGCTTGATGACTGTGGTGCCACGGATCACATCATCATCCATATTTATATCCAGAATGGCATTTTTTTCCGGACATAATTCAGTTAATAAATGACTGATGTTGGTCGCATAAAGCTGGCTTGATTGGGCAGCCATACGACTGGGTAAATTGGTATAGCCAATAATAGTCACACCATTTTTAACCACTACTTTATCTTTTTCTGTCAAGGTGCAATTACCACCCTGCTCACCTGCAAGATCGACGATAACGCTACCGGGCTTCATCGATTCAACCATGCCTACAGTGATTAATTCCGGTGCTGGTTTTCCAGGGATCAGCGCAGTAGTAATAATAATATCGACTTCCATCGCCTGCCTGGCAAATAAAGCCATTTCTGCATCGATAAATTCCTTGGACATCGTTTTTGCATAGCCGCCCGAACCTGAGCCATCTTCTGCAAAATCTAGCATCAGAAATTCTGCATCCATACTTTCAATTTGCTCTTTTACTTCCGGACGGGTATCAAAGGCACGTACGATAGCACCCATGCTTTTTGCTGCACCGATAGCAGCTAGCCCGGCAACACCCGCACCTATCACCAGAATTTTTGCAGGTAAAACTTTACCAGCAGCAGTAATCTGGCCGGTAAAAAACCGATCAAAATGCTGTGCAGCTTCAATAACTGCACGGTAGCCCGCAATATTGGCCATCGAACTTAAGGCATCCAGTTTTTGCGACCTGGATAAACGCGGCACACAATCCATTGCTAGTACAGTGGCCTCTTTATCCACCAGTTTTCGCATTAAATCTTTATTCTGTGCAGGCCAGATAAAACAGATTAAATATCCGCCTTTGGATAACAGTTCCGTCTCATCAACAGCGAGTTCAGTATGAAATTCGGGTGGTCGAACCTTGATAACAATATCAGCATTCTTCCATAAGGTTTTCGCTGTTTTACAAATACTACAACCCACTTCCTTATAGGCTTCATCCGAAATATTAGCTTGCTGACCAGCACCACTTTCAACACTGACTTGAAAGCCCAGCTGAATGATTTTTTCAGCAACTTCAGGGGTCGTTGCGACACGCTTTTCGCCCGGATGGATTTCTTTAGGTATAGCTATTTTCATTAGCGTCCCCTTCATTTTATGATTAAAATTTGCCATGGCAGCCTCTTTTATATAAATCAGGTTATGCTATGAACTTTTATTTTAGTCCTTTTTTTGTAAAGAAACATTAACTATCTCTAACAGTAATACTGAGTGTTATTTATCCTCTTTTGCTGTCTTGAAGATAAACACTCTTAGCCTTTACCGGATAAAAAAGGCACAAAACTAACCCGCTCCAGGGGTTCTATTTCATAGCCGGACGCAGTACGAGTCACTCTTTGTAATTCCTGCATACCACGTTCTTTACCAATAGGAATCAGCATCACTCCACCAATTGCCATTTGTGCTAATAATTTTTCTGGAATTTCAGGTGGCGCAGCAGCGACCAGAATACCATCAAACGGGGCTTTTGCTTCCCAGCCCCAGCCGCCATCGCTATGCTGATAACTGACATTGCGAATATTAAGTTCCCATAACCTTTCTTTTGCTTTCTTAAGTAAAGGGGAAATACGCTCCACGGTATTAACATGGCCTATTAATTGCGCCAATACTGCGGTCTGATAACCACAGCCTGTGCCTATTTCCAGTACGTTTTTTAGATGCCGCTGATCGATTAATAATTCGGTCATTTTAGCAACAATATAAGGCTGGGAAATCGTTTGTCCATGCCCAATCGGCAGAGCAGTATCTTCATAAGCTCGACTGGCCAAAGCATCATCCATAAATAAATGCCTAGGCACATTACGTATCACATCCAGTACTTCATGGTTAGTAATCCCCTGATCAATCAAGCGATCAATCATACGCTCACGCGTGCGGCGGGATGTCATACCTATCCCTTGTATAGATTTCATCAAGGTAACCATTCCTTTACAGTATCGAGTGCATCATAACGCGTTAAATCCAGCTGCAAGGGAGTCACTGAAATATAGCCCTGACTGACGGCATAAAAATCCGTGCCTAGTCCTGCATCTTGCTCTGCACCAGGCGGTCCTACCCAATAAATTGTTTTTTCTCTTGGATCCTTAGCTTTAATAACCGGCTCTGCTTTATGCCGCTGACCAAGACGGGTAGATTGAAATCCTTTAATTTCAGACCAGGGTAAATCAGGCACATTAACATTAAGTAAAATATCCTTTGCCAAAGGCTGGTCTAACAGTCGTTGTAAAATAATGCCTGCGGCTTTAACCGCCGTATCAAAATACTGAGGGTCACTACTGACCATGGAAATAGCAACCGCCGGCAAGCCCAAAAAACGCCCTTCTGTTGCCGCTGCGACCGTACCTGAATACAGCACATCATCACCCAGATTGGCACCATGATTAATGCCGGCAAAAACCATATCAGGTTCTGTTTCTAACAGTCCAGTAATAGCTAGATGCACACAGTCTGTCGGCGTTCCATCCACTTTAATAAAACCATTGTCAGTTTGCTGCGCACGTAATGGCATTTCCAGTGTTAGCGAGTTGCTTGCCGCACTGCGGTTTTTATCGGGAGCAACGACAGAAACTTCTGCAAAGGATTGCAGACCATTTGCCAGTGCGATTAATCCTTGCGCCAAATATCCATCATCATTGCTCAGCAGAATATGCATTTTTCATTACAGCCTATAAAAATGTTAATATAAGTTATTATCCCAGTAAATTACAGCTAACGTGACCGATAAACCAGAAAAAAAACAAGATAGCGATTTATTTCTTGAAAGTATAGGCAAAGTTACGCCTATTAAATCGGATAAACACAGTGTTGCACTTACCCAAAAGCCCAAGCCCTACCCCAGGAAAAAAACACTACAGTTTGCTGATAAATTAACTCTGGCTCAAACTGAAGCTGTGCATGCATTACATGCGGAAGATACAATTAGTTACACCGTATCTGGACTACAAAAAAACGTCCTAAAAAAAATGCGGCGCGGTCGCTATGGTTTAGATGCAGAGCTCGATTTACATAGTTTAACCAGCGCTGAGGCAAAACGTGAACTGGTCAAATTCTTACATTTTTGTGAACAGGATGGTTGCCGCTGTGTACGTATTGTTCACGGCAAAGGTTATCGCTCGGAAAATAATTTACCCGTATTAAAAAATGACCTTAATGTCTGGTTAAGGCAACATCAGGAAGTTCAAGCCTTTTGTTCCACTGCACAAAAAGATGGTGGTGCCGGAGCCGTCTTTGTTTTATTGCGTCTGTCCGGAAAATATGCCGATCAAGACGACACCTAGTATTAAGCGATACCAGACAAATGGCATCATGCCGATTCTATTCAGCAATTTTAAAAACCAGGCAATACTCAGATAGGCAACTATAGCCGAAACCCCTGCCCCAATTAACATTAAGTCCCAGGAAACAGCAACATTTGATTGATACAATTCCAGCGCCTTTAAAAAGCCAGCCAAAGCAATGACCGGGATTGACAATAGGAAAGAATACCTGGCTGCAAATTCACGCTTTAAACCCAATAATAAGCCCGCTGTAATGGTAATACCTGAACGAGATGTCCCTGGAATTAAAGCCAGTGCCTGAAATAGTCCAATCAATAACGCATCATTTAAGGTGATAGTGTGACGCCGCTCTCTAGCGCGCTTCTCTGCCCACCATAATAATAAAGCAAATATAATCGTTGCCGCTGCAATAATTAAAGGATTGCGTAACGCTTCTTGCATGGCATCTGACAGGCTAATCCCGACCAGCCCGACTGGTATTGTGCCTAAACCCACATACCACGCTAATTTAGCTTCATCATTAAAACCTTTGCCTACCAGGGAGCCACACCATGAAGAAATGAGTTTTGCCAGGTCCTTTCTATAGTACATCGTCACCGCAGTTAAGGTACCAACATGCACTGCCACATCAAAAGCTAGACCCTGATCTTGCCAACCTACTATCACAGGTAATAAGATTAAATGAGCTGAGCTGGAAATAGGTAAAAATTCAGTCACTCCCTGTAAGACAGCTAACGCAATCGCTTGCAAAATATCCATTAATAATCCAAATATAAAAAACAGTGATAAAATAATCCATCATTTTACCTTGATTAATCATCGGTTTTTAATATTATGAATAAAAAAATTATCTCCCTTAGTGCCCTAGCGCTTAGTACAGTTCTAGCAACAGGCTGCTCTACCCTATCTGATAAAAAATCAGCTGACATGGAACCGATTGAGACAGAAACCGTTGTTATGAATAATTACCCAACGCGTGATCGAGTTGACTATGTCTTCAATTGCATAGCCAAGCATGGCGGCAAACTTGATTATGTTAGCCAGTATGCCTGTGGCTGCAAGATCGATAAGATCGCCGAGAAATTAACTTTTGCAGAATATGAAGCTGCGGCAACCTTCACGATGCTACGCAGTACTCCCGGCGAGAACGGCGCAGTCTTCCGTGATCCTAAACAATCAAAAGAGTTACGCACGCGCTTGAAAGAAGCGGAAGCCTATGCAGAGAGTAGCTGTTTTATATAATAACTGTGCAAGAGGTGGGTAATATTGCCCACCTTTTAACCTAGAAAAATCAGAACGACCCTTCTCATTTAACTATTCGGCTATAAACTAGTGACTCTTTTTAGCCCTGACTTTTGGCTGCTTGAATCCGCTATGCTATTGATGACGTTCTCTGCGGCTGGGGTAGGTCCAGCGACAAAAAATAAAAACAGGCCAAAATCATTCACACCATGTATTCCGGTAAAATATAAACTCGGGATATTGCCATAATATTAGCAGATTAATACTAGGCTAAGTAAGTTGTCAGTCATTTGCTATAAATACGGGCTATATTCAACCATTCCTCTAGGTATTTAAGAAATAAATGCTAATACCAAAAAGCATCCAGCTAGAAACCGGTTCGGCAATACCTGGAAGAACTAAAAATAAATGTAATTACTCAGCGTAAAAAAAATTAAGAGAATCAAAGGGACAGCAATCAAAGCGGTCAGTGTAATTGATTTTTTATATTTTCCTCAGATTTCCTATCCCCACCCCACATCTGAGGTCACTTACGATGCCCTGCTTGATCTTCTATCTGCAATTTAAACATACCACACTTCAATACCCAGACTTTATTAGTGGCACCCCGTATTTCTTTTATCGTAAAAGCAGAAAACGGTTTTCAAATGTGTGAACATTTATAACACTCCAGTTATTTATTCATGATTCGAAATGCATTTATATAGCCTTTAGATTATTCCGTTCGCATAGGTCTCGAAGAATTACTAATTGTTTTTTTATCAGACCTTCATGATATCGATAGATATTTTCATCACCTAGTGGTGTCACCGTTGAAACGGTATATTTTCTACATCTTTGAAGTAGTTGTTCCGATTGGATTATCAATTCATTCAAGAGACTCTTCTCCACCTCTACATTTATATGTTGATCAAGTTTGATCTCCTCAAGTGTCAATTTATTACCAAACAATTCACGTATCTGATTTTCAATTTTAATTCTGTTTGAATCTACCCGATACAACCGCCATCTGTTCCATCCCGACAACAGGTTCATCAATAAACTGATCACAACAACGTAGTGAAATAGGTTAGCTGGTGGCATTAAATTCACTAAACCGGGTGCATATTCATCCAGTAAATTGGGCCCCCCATTGTCAATAAAGGTGAGAAGATCTTTAGATTTGGCAAGGCCAGTATCATTCGGCGTGCTCCTGTTATAGTCGATAAAGCCATGAAAAGTTTCATTCAAAAGTATTAGTAGAGCAACCACATCAGAACGTGAAGCTGAACCATTGCCGAGTACAAGAGTATCGACTTGAAAGACTTTCTTATTCGTCTTCGGTAATAGCAAGACTTCATCGTAATGGCCTGCGTACAGTGTTTCTACACGTAAGGCCGGAAAACGAGCGACCCAAGCTTCCGCACTTTCAAAATTAGCAATTTGTAAATTTTTGTGCAGGGCTTTTTTTATCAACGGGTTATCTTTCGAAACCAGAAACACACCAAGATCTAAAGCTCCGTTCAACAATTTGTCTACCTGCTCGGTGATCGTGTGCTCGCTCAATTCCAGATTAAGCCCGGATAAATTTTTTTGGCCCAGCAATTGTCGAGCAAGTAGTGCCGTACCACTGCCTTGTGAACCAATTCCTATCCGCATACCCTTTAAATCACTGACATAGCGTATATGATTGGCATCAAGTCCCAGAAACAAAATCGTTTCTGATCTCGGAAGCCTAGCAACTAACTCCAGCTCTTCTGGTTTTGAATACTTCAAGCCATCCGGCACTAAAGCAAACTTGGTTACCCCTAGCCTTTCACCTTGTCGTAACAAATGAAGACTACCCTCTACACCAGTCGTTGCAAAGTTAGTTAACTTACCTTTACGTTTTCTAGCATCATCTGCTATTTTCTCCACTAGAGCATAACTTTGTTCGGATTTAGGCCCAGACAAAACGAAAAGATTCATATGAGACAAACTGGGATAAAAATCAATGGCTGCAATAATAAGCCCAATTAGAGTAACTACACCAAAAAAAAGAATGCCTTTGAATTTTGCTGATTTACGTTGAAATAGAGTTTGCCAATCCGCTTCAGATACAGATTGATCCTTCGCTTGATTATTCATTATTTTAATTTTTAAATAAACGTTAAAACTAACTCTAACATATGGCGTTTCCTTTCAGTTATTTTTTGTTCAAATATTGGTAGCCTCACTCCTATTTCACATAATGCCTTATTCACCGCAAAATTGGGAGCGTGCGAGTAACTTTTCTAGTACAGAAATTTGTTGGATGAAGCCTTTATCGCGAGGAAAAACCAATTTAGGCACCTGGAAACAGATACTCATCCATCCTGCTGGTCTTTTTATCCCTCATCAGCACGGTAGCCATAGTTACTTAGCTAGTTATGTGCCTCTTACTACAGCACTGATGACAAACCAAAATCCTGCTCAAATATTGGACGCTTATTAATTTCCAGATGCTAGATCTAGTAGCCCTACACTTACAAATGAAATCGCTAGTACCGACACCAGTGAGCTTGATTGCATCAACGTTGTTGATACTAGACCGAAACTCAAACTTTTCCATAGTCTATCGGTACAGATGCACAGTATTTTCTCCAGGGTTCCACCAGTAAAACTTTGAAACCCATGCGTCAGTGACAAGACCCCAAATAAGAAAATAGCGACGCCCGCAGCTACCTGGGTAAAATCGGGGCTTCGCCACAAGCTATAAGCTCATATCATTAATAAAACTGAAAATAATATTTTTTTTAGCATCATGCCACCTGAATTCAGAATATTTTGGTTCTCAACAAACATCTTTTAATTATAGGCTAAAACCTAAAACCCTTTTTACTACGTAAACGCACCCTGCATACTGACATCTTATGTTTTGTAATGTATATTGAAGCTTTGGTTTCAGGTATTATTTCGCTAACATTGAAATGCAACAAACAGCTATGTCAACAGAATTTAAAACCATCGGGATTTTAGGCAAGTCTAAGGCCCCTGAAATTGCTGAAACTTTAAACTCACTTTATCAATTTCTTAAACCCCGCTACCAGATTTCCATAGACACCGTTAGTGCGTCATTAATCACCGACTATGCCGGTTCGACTTATCCATTAAATAGCCTAGCTGGTCACTGTGACGTGCTTATTGCAGTCGGTGGTGATGGTACTTTTTTAGCGGCTGCTCGAGCGGCGGCTGGCTGCAATATTCCACTGATTGGCGTAAACCTGGGACGACTAGGGTTTTTAGTCGATATATCGCCTACTGAGCTGCTCACTAAATTAGGCGATATTTTGCAGGGTAAACACCGTCCGGAGCAACGTTTTTTATTGCGTACAAAAATTATGCGTAATGAACAGGTTATCCACGAAGAAACAGCCGTAAACGAAGTGGTTATTCATCGCTGGGTCACACCCAGCATGATTGAATTAAAAACAACGATCGATGGTGTTTACCTCAACACTCAACGCTCCGATGGTTTGATTGTATCAACACCCACAGGTTCTACTGCATACTCGCTATCTGCAGGTGGGCCTATTATTCACCCTTCCTTAAATGCCTTGCTATTAGTCCCATTAAATCCACATACCTTATCAAACCGGCCTATTGTGATTGATGGTGCATCTCAAATTAAAATCAACTTTATCAAAACCAAGGAAGTTAATGCCCAAGTGACCTGCGATCATATTGCCATCCCCGATGTATTAATAAGTGATACAATTTTAATACAAAAAGACCCTAACCCAATTACCATACTCCATCCAGAGAATCACGATTTTTTCCATACCTTACGAACCAAACTTAACTGGAGCGGTGGCTACCATTTCTAATCATGCTACAAAATCTTAATATTATTGACCTCGCCATAGTCGAGTCTCTAGATTTAAACCTGGAAAAAGGCTTATCTGTTTTAACCGGTGAGACCGGTGCCGGAAAGTCTATTTTACTGACCGCACTAGGTTTAGCATTGGGCGGCCGGGCAGATGCCAGTTATGTACGCCCCGATTGTGATCGCGCTGAAATCAATTTAAGCTTTGATTTGTCTGATGCCCCCGCTGCACATACCTGGCTGCAAGACAATGAATTGGATGACGATGATCAATGTCTAGTACGCCGCACCATTCGTCAGGATGGTAAATCCAAAGCCTATATCAATGGCCGCCCGACGACCTTGCAATTATTAAAGCAATTAAGCTCACAATTAGTAGAAATTCACGGTCAGCATGCTCATTTAACTTTACTGGACAGCGGAGAACAAAGAAACTTCCTGGATAATTTCGCGCAAAACACAGACCTGCTTACTCAAACTAATCAGGCTTACTCACAATGGCGCTCTCATTTTCATGAACTACAGACACTGACTCTGGCATCAACCGAGCAAAGCAATCAACAGGATTTATTCAGTTATCAGCTTAATGAACTGGAACAACTGGATTTAGTGAATTATGATTATCCTGCGCTATCTGCTGAACATACCAAGCTGGCCAATCTGGAGCAGATCCTGAGCATCGGCCAAACACAGCTAGACGCGTTAACTGAAAATGAACAACAATCAGCCAATCAGATTGTTAATCAGAGCATCAGTGCTTTAAGCGAATTAAGTAGCTTAACCAAAGAACTAGAAGAACCCACCCAACTGCTGCTAGAAGCACAGATCCAGATACAGGAAGCGAGCCATCAGCTGAGATATTTTCTTGAAGCTCAGGAACTTGACCCACAGGGCTTACTAGAATTAGATAAGCAGATCAGCATTATTCAAAACCTGTCGCGTAAACATCAGGTCGATCCAGAAGAGCTACCTGAGGTTGCAAAAAAGCTGGCGGCACAATTAGATAACTTAAATCACAGCTCTGAGCGCATAGAGGAACTAAACTTGCTGGTTGAGAAAAGTCACCAAGATTATTTTGCATTAGCTAAGGCCGTTAGCGACAAACGTAGCCAGGCCGCGATCAAACTTTCCGCTCTTATTTCGGATATGATTCAGGAATTGGGTATGCCCCAGGGAGAGTTTAGTATCGCAGTATCTCCTCAGGAGATTGACCAGCCTAAAATCAATGGCACCGATAAAATCGAGTTTTTAGTCAGTGCCAATAAAGGCTTACCTTTGCGGCCTTTAGCCAAGGTTGCTTCTGGTGGTGAATTGTCCAGAATTAGTTTAGCGATACAGGTCACTACCAGTCATGATAAAGATGCGCCCACGATGATTTTCGATGAAGTTGATTCAGGCATAGGCGGTGGCATAGCTGAAATTGTTGGCCAGAAGCTACGTACGTTAGGAAAATGTGCTCAGGTCCTGTGCGTTACGCATTTACCGCAGGTAGCTTCCCAGGCACATCAACATTTATTTGTTTTTAAAACCAGTGATGCCGAAATGACTACCTCACAAGTCAGGACTTTATCGACCGAGCAACGCATAGAAGAAACAGCACGCATGTTAGGTGGCGTAAATATCACCGAATCCACGCTGACGCATGCCAAAGAAATGTTGTTGGCTGGAATAGCGGGTAATTGATGAGCCTATAAGTTGAACCCACCCTCTTGGGTTCATAAATAATAATAAATTTCGGTTATGCTGTTCTTTAGTGGAAAGGGTTCAGTAAAGAGACGCCAGTCTTGGTCAAGTCAGATGTATTTCGAGTAACTAGTATTAAATCATGCGTTATTGCCGTTGCGGCAATTTTCTTGTCAATGGCATGTTCATAATGAGGTACTCTTAAAACTCGCAAACCATAGGCTCTAACCACGTACTTAATGCATTCGCCAGTCAGCATCACCTCGGGGTTAATCATTGCCATACCCCGCCTTAGCTCCCCAATAGTTATCGAGCTAATAAACAAGATTTTTTTATTCGATAGCAGTGGTAAAAAGAGTCTAATTAATGATGGTATTTTAGAAGGACTAAACTCAGTTTTACAGACTGCAAAAAGTCAAGCGAGAGGGTATAAAATACGACACTTCACAATAATTACTTATTTACTAACTGGAAAATTAGATTTTTCTAAAATAAATGCTAATTGCTTACCCACTTAAAATTCAAAAAAGCCAAAAACAGATAAAGAACCTGCCTGTATTAGTATCGCCTTCCATATTTTTCCTGACTATTGGGGGTAATATTGCATTTGCCATGCTTTGTGTCCTGTTTTTAGATGAGCTTAGAAGTTCTTACCAACTAACTGATACCCCCTTTAATTCCTCTTTTCGATTTCCCTGATTTTAGGGAAGAGTCACGCGATAAAATATTGTTATGCTTTTAAAGCATTAAATTGCTAAAATTGACAAATTTTTCGATAAACAAAGCCATTATGAACAAGCACCCAACTCTTCCCAAGAAAGGAATCGACGGTTTAAAAGAAAATTGGCGCAGTGATTTACAAGCTGGATTTTTTGTCTTTCTTATTGCCTTACCCTTATCTTTAGGTATCGCTATCGGTTCTGGCTTCCCACCCTCAGCAGGAATTATTACAGCGGTTGTGGGCGGTTTATTAGTTTCGCGTCTGAATGGATCTTATATTGTCATTAATGGCCCCGCAGGTGGGTTGATTGTCGTTATGCTCGCCGCAGTGGAGTCGCTCAGTGATGGCGATTTAATGTCTGGCTATCGTTATACTTTAGCCGCCGTTATGATTACTGGTTTACTCCAGGTTGTCATGGGACGTTATAAGCTGGGTAGCCTGAGCGCATTTTTTCCTGCTCCTGTGGTGCATGGAATGCTGGCTGCAATGGGGATTAGCATTATGGCTCGACAAGTCCACGTAATGTTAGGCGCAACACCAGAACCGGGTAGCCTTTTTTCCTCAATTGCACAAATCCCAAACAGCCTTTTAAATTCAACACCTGAAATTGCTACTATAGGCATAATCTCTTTTATTGTTTTACTCATTTGGCCTCTTTTAAAGCATAGTAAGATAGGTAAGATACCGGCTCCTTTTATCGTATTATTCTTAGGTATGGGTTTAGCACAATTTTTTGGTCTCCAGCATGAGCACTACCATCTTGGTCAAGCCGCATCACATGAGCATTTGATTTCACCCCCCTTTTTAGTGGATATTCCTAGTGATTTTAGCGAATATTTTTACTTGCCCGATTTTTCAAAGATTGATACCTTTGAATTCTGGATAGCAACGATTACTATTTGTATGGTTGCTAGCCTGGAAAGCTTATTGAGTGCATCTGCTGCTGAAAAAGTGGATCCTTATAAAAGACCCACTGACTTAGACCGTGACTTAGCTGCTGTTGGTTTAGGTAATGCTGTATCAGGATTTTTAGGTGGTTTGCCTATGATTGCCGAGTTTGTGCGTAGCTCTGCCAATGTCGAAGGTGGCGCACAAACCGGCTGGGCTAATTTCTTTCACGGTTTGATACTGCTGCTTTTTGTAGTTTTATTTCCACACTTTATTCACAATATCCCACATGCATCTTTAGCCGCTTTGCTGGTTTTTGTTGGCTACCGCCGTGCAACACCACAGGTATTTAGAGACGTTTTAGCAATAGGAAAAGATCAACTGTTTTTATTTGTAGTGACTATATTAGCCGTTTTAGAGACTAATTTATTATTGGGTGTCTTTTTTGGTGTCTTTGTAAAACTATTACTTCATTTGTCGCGTGGTGTATGGCTGAATAATCTATTCAAAATTCACTTTACGATCAAAGAACAAGGCGATTTCGTTACCGTAAAAATTATTGGCTCCGCTTTATTCTCAAACTTTCTACCGTTTAAAAAAGCAGTCGACAATATAGCCCAAGGCAAAACAATCACCTTTGATTTTTCTAATGGCTATCTAATAGATCACTCAATATTAATTTACATCAATGAATTTTGCACAAATTATGTGCGCAACGGCGGAAACTATAGGCATGTGGGGCATGCGTTAGAGAAATATTCTGATCATGATTTAGCGGTACGATTAATGACCGCAGATGATAGAAAGCAGTAAGAAAATAGCTCGGGAAGATTAAGCTGAAGGCATGCCATTGTATGCCTTCATGACTTTTTGAATCCAAAAAAACCAAGGGGTCGGAGTTTAATGCCGTTACCAGTGTCGAATTAAGTTGTTAAATTGTAACGATTAAGGCGTATTGTTGTCATGTTTCCTGAGAAATGGATCACTTTAAAAACAATGTCTCGGTGTTTTTAAAGGTAGTTGTCGCCTAAATTATTAAGCAGCCTCTAGTAGATGAGTTAATGCAAACCATTAAAGAAAACTCAATCAAGGATATGTTTGCCGATATCCTGCGGGTATTTGGTCAAAATAGCAGACATAAAAAAAGCCCTGTTATAAATCTATAACAGGGCTTTAATATATGGAGCTGGTGATGGGAATCGAACCCGCGACCTGCTGATTACAAATCAGCTGCTCTACCGATTGAGCTACACCAGCGCAAGCTGTTTTATCACTCTAATCCATGAGTGAGTTGAAATATGGAGCTGGTGATGGGAATCGAACCCGCGACCTGCTGATTACAAATCAGCTGCTCTACCGATTGAGCTACACCAGCTAAAGAGCGAGTATTATAGTCGCTATTGTGATACTTGAAAAGGATTTTATTGATAATTATTCAGCTGTCTCATTAGCATTCAAAAAAGCAGTTGTAGGGCATGGCTTTAGCCCGCCGACAGACAAAAAATATTGTTCTAAATACTGGCTAAAGGCATGCCCTAATCATACTATCAATTAATTTTTTTGCGCCTTTTTGATGGACCACCTCGATTATTGTATTCTGTTCGCTGGGTTCTAAAGGTTTTACCCTTGGCAGCTATCCCGTCATTTTTTCCGCCCTCTTTTGGCTGCCATGCAGGAATCAGCTGGTGCTTTCCATTACCGATCAAATCAGCGCGGCGCATATTCTTTAATGCTTCGCGTATCAGCGGCCAGTTTTTTGGATCATGGTAGCGTAACAACGCCTTGTGCAAGCGTCGCTGTTTTACGCCTTTAGGAATAGACATGTCTGATGCCCCTCGCCGACTTACTTTATGCAAGGTGTCTTTACCCGAATGATACATCGCCGTCGCTATAGACATAGGTGAGGGTAAAAAGGCCTGCACCTGATCGGCACGAAAGCCGTTACGCTTTAACCATAAGGCAAGATTCAGCATATCGGTATCTTCAGTTCCCGGGTGTGCCGCAATAAAATAGGGAATCAGGTATTGCTCTTTTCCTGCTTCTTTAGAATATTTATCAAACAATTCTTTAAACCGGTCATAGCTTCCCATGCCTGGCTTCATCATTTTGGATAAAGGCCCTTTTTCGGTATGCTCGGGGGCTATTTTCAAATAGCCGCCAACATGGTGGGTGACCAGTTCTTTAACATATTCGGGCGATTCTACAGCAAGATCGTAGCGCAGACCCGAGGCAATCAATATTTTCTTGATACCCGGCAGTGCCCTGGCACGGCGATATAATTTAATTAATGGTGTATGGTCGGTATCCAGGTTTTCACAGATCCCAGGAAACACACAGGATGGTCTGCGGCAGGCAGTTTCAATCTTTTCATCCTTACAGGCAAGACGGTACATATTCGCCGTAGGCCCACCTAAGTCGGAGATATGTCCGGTAAAATTAGGCGAAGTATCGCGTATTGCTTCTATTTCCTTAATAATGGAATCTTCTGAGCGACTCTGAATAATTCGCCCTTCATGCTCGGTAATGGAACAGAACGAGCAACCACCAAAGCAGCCACGCATAATATTCACCGAGTGCTGAATCATTTCAAACGCAGGAATATTGGCTTTTCCATAACCGGTATGCGGTAAGCGCGAATAGGACAAGTCAAAGACACCATCCATCTCACTCATGGTCAGTGGTGCAGGCGGTGGATTGACCCAAATATAGCGCTGCATATGCTTTTGAATTAAAGGCCGGGCATTGCCCGGATTGGTCTCACCATGCATCACCCTCGATGCATGCGCATACTGGATGGGATCATCTTTTACGGTATCAAAATCAGGCAGACGAATAACCGTCTTTGCTCGTTGCGCATTACCAATTCTGGAGTTTAGCGACTCTTGCCTGGGAGCTTCGGATTGTTTCTCTGCGCAAACGGCTTGTTCTTCCATCTGGTAAGGGTCTTTGGGCTTCATGACCTTACCCGGTGTATCGATATCAGAAGAGTCTTTAATCGACCAGCCTACAGGCACCTGTTTTACAAAATGCACTGTACCGCGTATGCCTTTGATATTAGCCATGGCCTCGCCTCCAGCCAGGCGGTGCGCTATTTCTGTAATTTGGCGCTCAGCATTCCCATAAACCAGTAAGTCTGCTTTGGAGTCCAGCAATACAGATTTTCTGACTTTGTCTGACCAGTAATCGTAATGCGCGATCCGCCTTAAGCTGGCTTCGATGCCACCAATAATAATAGGCACATCCTTGTAGGCTTCACGACAGCGGTGTGAATAAACATTAACCGCCCGATCGGGGCGTTTACCCCCTTCTCCATTTGCGGTATACGCGTCATTCGAGCGAATCTTCTTATCTGAAGTATAACGATTGACCATTGAATCCATATTGCCGCCGGTCACGCCAAAAAATAAATTAGGTCGTCCTAGGCGCTTAAAATCTTCGCTACTTTGCCAGTCTGGCTGGGAAATAATACCCACTCGAAAGCCTTGGGCTTCCAGTACACGCCCAATCAGTGCCATGCCGAAACTGGGGTGATCTATATAGGCATCACCGGTCACTAAAATTACATCACAACTATCCCAACCTAGAACATCCATTTCTGCTTTGCTCATTGGCAATTCATGTGCCGTACCGAAACGTTGCGCCCAATATTTCCGATAGGAAAATATATGTTTGGCGTCTAAAATATTCATGCTTTTATCACTCGCTTTAATACTCTACCATTATTTCTTTTAATATCTTTAATAAAATCGATAAATTCTATCTGATATTGCTCATCTAGTTCTCTGGCTCGCGCCCTTAATACTTTCATGGAAAAAATACCCACCTCGTCGGCAAAGGCAATTGCAATCACATTTCCCCGACCGCGCACAGGTAAAAACAATACCCTGCCGTTAAAAACAGCGCCCATTTCGAGGCTTAATTGTCTGAATAACTCTTTATTAGTTCCCCATAGATTAATCACTAATAAGCCATTATCAGTCAGCAAGGTTTTACACGCGGAAAAAAGATTTAGTCCTTGCATGGTATCAGCCATTCCTGCACCGTCAAAGGCATCAATGATAATTAAATCATGCTGCTCTAACATTTTCTGGCTTTGCTGCTTGATATAATGCGCACCATCAGCTATTTTTACTTTTAGGCGTGGATCCAGAGGTAAGGCAAAAAAACGGCGGGCAATTTTAACAATTGCCTGGCGAAACTCTACCGCTTTTATCTGACAATGGGGAAAATGATAGAGCAGGTATTTGCTTAATAAGCCTCCACCTACCCCTATCATTAATACATTACCTGGCTGCTCTTTAAATAATAGCCAGGCCATCATCGCCCTGACATATTTTGAATGTAGTTGATCGGGGGCATTGATAAACATACTGCTCTGCCTTGGATCAGTTCCAAAGTGTAAGGCTCTTACACCATCGGTTTCGACAATTTCTATAGCACCGTGTTCATCATGCTCTTGATGGATCAACTGGCCTTCGTGTTTATACATAAATCAGAGGAAAACTAATGCTTATTTTTGGCAAATCACTTCACTTCAGGCAGCTCCTTGAATGGCTGTCAGATGTGATGAGTGCTGCTGGATGAAAAATCACTATTGCATAAATAATTTCATCAGCAAAAGAGCGTTTATACTTTGCTGAAAAAACAGCGGCAGGTAGAGCAATTGGAGTTGATAAAGGAATAATATTTTCCTGCTCTGTAATAGCAATCACTTCTAAAGCAAGTTGATCTCCTTGATTTCGAGCACCCCGCCACTGCCAGCCATGGAGAGCGAAAGCGAGGGCTGATAGCCGCCAGAAGGCGTAGCGCCGTTGTTTTGTCAGAATCGGAGCGCGAGCGTAGGTGGAGACAAAATAAAAGGCATTCCGAAACGCCGTCCAGTCATTTGAGGGAGTGTTACGAAGCCAGCACCGAGTTTACGATGGTAGTGGCGAAGTGGCACGTACGCAGGACGTCTAGGCCGCTGAAGGCATTAGTGGTCGCGTTAATTTCTTGCCGCTTGCTTGGGCTGAGATGCCGAAAACAAGCTTTCGCAAAAATAGCGACTCTCCGTTTATATTCCGCTAGTCAGCCATTCAATTCAGCCAAATGTATCTATAAGATTCATGAAAACTCTCTATCTAGCCTATCCCTATATCCTGAAGAGCTCTCATTCTCACAAGCGGATAGCAGGCCTCTTGCATTTTCACCGTTCGCAGTAAAATTAACTCAATAACACTCCCTCGCGCCACTAAAGTGAATTGCTGGCCCGCTTCCAAATGCAAACCTTCAAGTAACGCTTTAGGGATAGCTAACTGAAATTTACGGGGAAGTTTAGCCTGAAACATATTCTTACCTTTTTACGATCGTTAATGTAATGGTAAATTTTCTAAAATAATAGGCAAAATTCTACTTCCTCGTCCCTATACCCAGTATCAAGGATACGCTAAACGTTCTCAGATAAATTTCATGGAGAGTAGACTTTAGCTTACTCTCCATCATTTCTAGGTACTAGTTTAAAGGTGTTAAGCAAAAGGGTTCTTTAGAACAATCGTTTCGTTACGCTCTGGACCCGTCGATAAAATAGAGATTTCAACACCGACTAGTTCTTCTAAGCGTTTAATATAGGCAAGTGCATTAGCAGGCAGCTTATCTAGCTCAGTAACACCTCGTGTTTTAACAGTCCAGCCATCCATATATTCAATAACAGGGATGCAAGCTTCATATTTCTCTGCACCCAGTGGTGCGACTGTAGTTTCTTCACCGGCTATATTATAAGCAATGCAAATACCTATTTTATCCAGACCATCCAGTACATCCAGCTTAGTCAGGCACATCCCGCTTAAAGAATTCATTTGCGCCGATTTACGCATGGAAACCGCATCAAACCAGCCTGTGCGCCTTTTTCTACCAGTAGTCGCGCCAAACTCATGTCCTTTTTCACCCAGATGCTGCCCATAGTCGTCATCTAATTCGGTTGGAAAAGGGCCATTACCCACACGCGTCGAATAGGCTTTGGTAATCCCTAAGACATAATCAATATCTAAAGGGCCAACTCCTGTACCTGTCGCGGCACCACCCGCAGTGGTATTTGATGAAGTGACATAAGGGTAAGTACCATGGTCTATATCCAGCAATGCACCTTGAGCACCTTCAAATAATAAATTGTCACCGTTAGCCTGGTAAGCATGTAACTTTTCAGCAACATCAATTAACATCGGCTTGATATGCTCTGCTAATTCCAGAGAATCTGCCAGCATAGTATCAAAATCAACCGCCGGGACTTTATAGTATTCTGTGAGCATAAAATTATGGAATGCGGTTAATTCACGCAATTTCTCAGTAAATAGCTCGGCATTTAATAAATCCGCAGCACGAATTCCACGTCTGGCAATCTTGTCTTCATAAGCTGGGCCAATTCCCCGACCTGTTGTGCCTATGGCTTTTGCACCCTTGGCTATTTCCCGTGCCTGATCTATTGCGACATGAATCGGTAGAATCAAGGCACAGGCTTCACTAATTAATAATCTTGAACGCACTGGAATACCAACTTCTTCCAGCATCTTTATTTCTTTCAGCAACGCTTCTGGTGATAACACCACACCATTGCCAATTAAACATTGTACATTTTCACGCAAGACACCTGAAGGGACTAAATGGAGAATCGTCGTTTTGCCATCGATAACCAATGTATGTCCAGCATTATGCCCGCCTTGAAAGCGCACGACTGCCTTTGCCTGATCAGTTAACAAATCAACTAATTTACCCTTGCCTTCATCGCCCCATTGAGTGCCGATAACAACAACATTTTTACCCATAACAGTTCCAGATTAATTTAACGGGACAAGAACCCAGTTCTCGTCAATTTTTTCTAATTTTTGATTACATGCAGGTTGATAAGCATGCTGCCCAGATAACTGTTTAATCACGATACAACCACTTGCGCGCAGGTCTCGCACTTTTTCATCCAGGGCACTATCACCAGCAGCAATAGGAGCCAGGACTTTGACCACATCATCTGTACCGCACTGGCTTTTAGTCAGCGCAGCCAGAACTTTTAGATCCGCACTAAAGCCAGTCGCAGGTCTGGCACTACCAAATATCTGACCAATATTATCGTAGCGACCACCGCGAGCAATTTCTTTGCCCACTTCAGGAACGAATGCAGCAAAAACAACCCCTGTGTGATAGTGGTACCCACGTAATTCGGCCAAGTCAAAACTAATGGTCAATTGAGGATAATAGCTGTGCAAGATATCTGCTAATGCTTCTAATTGCGCTAAAGCATCATTGACACTTTTGTCTGCAGCGGCAAAAACCGCTCTTGCATTTGCCAGCACAGATTTATCCCCATTGAGCTTGGGTAAAGCCAAAAAGATAGCCTGTAATTCTGCCGAAATAGCAAAGCTGCCTAATAGCTCAACTAGCTCGCAGTTTGATTTACGTTGTAACACCTCAAATAATGCCAGCTCTTGTTCCTGAGTCAAGTTTGCCTGGGCAACCAATCCACGGTAAATCTCTACGTGACCTAAATCAAGATGCACATATTTCAACCCTGCCATCGCCAGCGTTTCAAGCATAAGTTGAATCACTTCTGTATCACTATCTATTCCTGCATGACCAAATAACTCAGCCCCAATCTGCATAGGAATTCGGGTTTTGTCCAGAGCATTACCCCGCGTATGCAGCGTTGTCCCTTCATAACATAAACGCGAGACCTGCTGATGACTTAAGCTATGGGCATCAATTCTGGCTACCTGGGGGGTCATATCCGCACGTATACCGAGTACTTCACCGCTCAACTGATCGGTCAATTTAAAGGTCTGCAGGTTTAAATCATGACCAGACCCAGTTAATAAGGAATCCAGGTAATCAATAAACGGCGGAATCACTTTTTCGTACCCCCAGCGCTCGAAAACATCGAGTAACTGGCGACGTAAAGTTTCTAGGTGTTTAGCATCTTCCGGTAAAACTTCTTCAACACCTTCTGGCAATAGCCAAGGGTCTCTTTGCAACATGATAATTTTCCAATTCACACAAAAACGCTCCGCAAAGGCAGAGCGCTTTATTATTTTACTTTTTCTAGAGAGTAATTATTCAACAGCTTTTTTGAAGAGGGGCTAAAGCTAAGTCCTACAGAAGCACCTGATTTATATTAATAACCCTGTTAATAATTACGCTAGGTTTATTTCATTTGTTTAAAATATTTAAAGAAATCAGAATCCGGCTCAGTCACCATTATATTCGCTGAATTACTAAATGTTTCTTTATAAGCAGCCATACTCCGGTAAAAAGCATAAAACTCTACATTAGCTCCATAGGCGTTGGCATAGATCTCAGCTGCTTTAGCATCGCCTTCCCCTTTTCTGATCTCTGATTCCCGGTAGGCATCCGCCAGAATAATTTCTTTTTGCTTATCCGCATCGGCGCGTACTCTCTCAGCCGCTTCCGAACCTTGAGATCTGAATTCTCGCGCCACTCGTTCACGCTCAGCTTCCATACGACTATACACTGAGCCACTAACCTCACTTGGTAAGTCAATACGCTTTACCTGTACGTCAACTATATCGATACCCAGGCTTGCCGCTGCAGTTGCAGTATTCTTAATCAAGGCCTCACGAATGTCATTCCGGTCAGTTGAAACTAGCTGCTTAATCTCACGCTTACTGAATTCACTACGAAATGAGTTTTTAATAATTTGCTCTAAACGCACATTCGCCTGAAATATATCACCGGCAACCGCGGTATAAAATGTCGTCACATCGCCGATCCGCCATTTAACAAATGAATCCACGATCACATTTTTCTTTTCAGCTGTTAAGAAACGTTCGGGTGAAGAATCCAGCGTTAAAATACGTGAGTCAAATTTCTTTACATTATTAATAAATGGAAATTTAAAATGCAAGCCGGGTTTATAGTCTGCTGAAACGATCTCCCCAAATTTAAACTTGATGGCTTTTTCTGTTTCAGAAACAGTAAAAAAACACATCATTCCGATAGTTAATATCGCTCCGACACTCACTAAAATTTTATTTTGTGACATGCTTAACGCCCTCTTGGTAAACGGCCACGACTTGAAGGTCGAGGTGTATTAGTTGCGTTATAAGGCTGAGTTATAGTTGGTTTCGACTGATAGGTATCGACCAGATTTCTCATTGCCTTGGATTTATCTGCCAGCTTATCCAAAGGCAAATACATCAAGTTATTGCTACCTTTAACATCAACCATCACAGTATCAGTACCACTCATTACCGATTCCATAGTATCTAGATAAATACGCTGACGCGTGACTTCCGGTGCTTTTATATATTCGACTAGAATCTGGCTAAAACGACTCACGTCACCTTCTGCTGACGCAATAATTCGTGATTTATAACCTTCAGATTGCTCAATTACCCTTGCTGCCGCACCTCGTGCTTTCGGCACAACATCGTTAGAATAGGCTTCTGCTTCATTAATATAACGCTGTTGATCTTCGCGTGCTTTAATCGCATCTTCAAACGCAGCTTGAACTTGTTCAGGCGGTTGTGCATCAACTAAGTTCACGTTGCTAATGATTATTCCGGAATCATAAGAATCCATTACTTGCTGGATTTCAACCTTGATATCGGCAACGATCTGGCTACGTCCTTCAGTCAACGCGAAGTCCATGGTATTTCCACCAATCACGCCACGTTCGGCACTTTCAGTGACCTGTTTCAATGTTGCCGTCTGGTTCTGGACATTGAATAAATATTTTTTTGCATCGCTTACCTGATACTGCACAGCCAGACGAACATCAACAATATTTTCATCTTTAGTCAACATCAGCGCCTCTTGAGAAACTGATCCTTTACGCCCACCCGCTGATCGATAACCGACTTCTAAGGTACGTATCTGCGAGATATTAACAATTTCTACCTGCTCAATAGGAGAAGGAAAATGCCAGTTCAAACCCGGCTGAGTGGTATCAACATATTCACCAAAGCGAAGCACCACACCACGACTCCCTTCATCAACAACATAAAAGCTACTTGCAGCCCAGAATACGATTGCTCCTAAAGCTAAAAAACCAAGGCCTTTAAGCGAAGGCGAGTTATTATCGTTAGCGCCACCATCTCCGCTCTTATTGCCTCCAAACAAGCCACCTAACTTATCTTGCAGCGAGCGAATCACTTCATCTAAATCAGGAGGACCACTTTCCTCGTTGCGCCCACTCCAAGGGTCTTTGTTTTTATCCCCGCCTGGTTCATTCCAAGACATTCTCTAACTCCACGTTTATACTGCAAAAAAATTATTATGTTTAATCAAACAACCAGCAAAATCCTTATTCTTTAACTGAGTAATTATCCTAAAAAACTCATTATACTTCCTGCGATCGCGATTGGGGAATTTATAACGAACTGATTACTGTCGAAAGCAAGACACAGAAACAGACGCATAACTACCTACGCAAGTGTTTCTGAAACACAGCTATCGGCAAAAATCAGCCGTTAGAAACCCGCATCCGTGACCGTGCGAAGTATATTACACCATCATTGTTCAACAATTTCTTCAACATCCACTTCACCCAGAACTCCTATATACTGCTGATCAATTTCTACCAGCAAATCCCAGCCTCCTTGCTCGGTAAAATCTTCGCGTATGATATTAGCCACTGAAAACAACTTGGCACGCACGCCTCCCTGGCTCGGCAGCAAATGACATAAGCGGGTCACTTTGGTCGCAGAAAAAAGTTCCGCCAGAGCCTGCAACAGCAAATCCATGCCTGCCCCTGTCTGTGCTGACACCCAGACACGAACGGGTAGGCCCTGGTCATTCCGATCTATACGTGGTTCAAAGTCATCCAGTAGATCAATTTTATTAAAAACTTCTAGCTGCTGATTAATATCTGCACCAATTTCCTTTAGCACTCGATTAACTTCAGCAATAGTTTCAGCACGATACTCATCGTTCGCATCGATAATATGCAGTAATAAATCTGCCTCAGTCGCCTCCTGCAACGTTGATTTAAATGCGGCCACTAATTCGTGCGGCAAATGGCGTATAAACCCTACAGTATCTGCCAATACAACTTCTGATGCATTAGGTAATTTAAAGCGCCTAAGCGTTGGATCCAGCGTAGCAAATAATTGATCTGCCGCGTAAATATTTGCACCGGTCAAACTGTTAAATAATGTAGATTTCCCTGCATTGGTATAACCCACCAGCGATAAACCAGGAATCTCTGAGCGCTTACGTCGGGCACGCCCCTGATGTCTTTGTTTGACCACCTTTGCCAGACGACTTTGTACCAACTTGATGCGCGCACCGACCTGGCGTCTATCATCTTCTAACTGGGTTTCCCCTGTTCCACGCATCCCGATCCCACCTTTTTGTCTATCTAAATGAGTCCAGCCCCGGGTTAAACGTGAAGACAAGTGATTTAACTGTGCTAGTTCGACTTGTAATTTTCCATCATAAGACTTTGCCCGCAAGGCAAATATATCCAAAATCAAACCATTACGGTCGACCACACGAAACTCTAATGCGGCTTCTAAATTACGCTCTTGACTCGGGGTTAAAACGTGATTAAACAAGACTAGATCAGCTTCTGTTTCTTCTATCGCTGCCTTTAACTCTTCTAACTTACCCGAACCTATGAAATATTTGGCATCTGGGTACTTGCGTGATCCGGTCAAGACATGGACAACCTCTGCGCCTGCAGAACTCGCTAATTCTTTTAACTCATTTAGATCTTCCTGAGCGTTGTATAGATTAATATGAACAAGAACAGCTCTTTCCCCGGATTCAGGACGATCAAACAAGATTCATCTCCTGGCTAAAACCAATACTCAATTATTCAACTCCAGAATCATTACTAATTATAGTCACTGGCTTACCAGGTACTATAGTTGAGATGGCATGCTTATATACCATCTGTACCATGTTGTTTTTCAGCATCACTACGTACTGATCAAATGAATCAATACGACCTTGCAATTTAATTCCATTCACTAAAAATATAGCTACAGGGGTGTGCTCTTTTCTAAGTGAATTTAGAAAAGTATCCTGTAAATTTTGACTTTTTGGCGGCACGTGAGTCTCCCTATTATTTTGTTATTTAATGAGCCTAAAGCATGAATCCCAACAATTCGTAAAATGCTACCTTACCGGCAATTAGCCTGCTTTACAAGATATAAGGACGCAAAGCTAAATTTCAATGCTATTCTGGCTTTAATAAGCTTAATTGATAACTGGCTACGCTAAATGCACCGATTATTCCTAGTGTAGAGGATGTCATGAGTAGCAAGATAGTTTCGGAAAAACTCATAAACTGCAGTGTAAACTGACTCTGATAAAGCAACGTCAACTGCTCTAGTGGCGCATTAATCATTAAAAGTATCACACCGATAACAAACCACGCAACTAGCCCAGAGATAAGCCCATACCAAAAACCAGTATATAAAAAAGGTAGGCAAATAAAAGCATTAGTGCCTCCCACTAGTTTAGTTATGATCACTTCATCACGACGCGTCTGCAATTCTGCGCGTATGGTATTGCCGATTATAAACAACACGGCTACTGCGAGTAAAGCCGTTAAAATAAGCACCAGGCTATTTGCCATTTGCATGATGGCCTGTAAACGTGCCAGCCATTGCATATCCATTTGTGCAAAATCAACTGCATGCTCATGCTGCATTTGCTCCAACAATTGTTTGAACTGGTATGCTTCAGTTATTGACTCTTTGGGGTAAACCTGAATCACTGCCGGCAGAGGATTACTCTCTAAAGCATCCAGCGCAGCGCCAAAACCGCTATATTGCTGAAATTCCGCTAAGGCTAGCTGTTTGGATATAACTCTTACTTTTGCTATCGCTGTATTCGCCTCTAGTTTCTGAGCCAATAGCCTAGCCTGATCATCACTAATACTATGCTGTAAAAACAGAGAAATCTGCTTACCTGTCTGCAAAGAAGCCACTAATTGCTGCGCATTATTGACTAGTACATAGAAACTTCCTGCAAGTGCAATGGCTATAGCCATCACCGTGATTGCCATAGCCGAGGCAAAAGGGGCGCATAACAGACGTAACAAGCTGCTATTAAGTGACTGACCTTGTAGGCGCAAACTGGATAACCAGCGATTTTCTGCACCGCGTTTCACTGCCCTTCCACGCCGTGTTTTTTGCTCGGACTTGTTCCTGACAGGCTTCATAAATACTGCCCCAGCAACCGCCCATGCTCTAGCTTCAACACGCGATGGTTTAATTGATTTACCAGGCCCATATCATGTGTGGCGATCAAAACAGTCACCCCGACTTGTTTAAATTGCTCAAACAAATGCATAATTTCTGCGGATAATTCAGGATCGAGGTTTCCCGTTGGCTCATCGGCTAAAATCAGTGCCGGCTTATTCACAACGGCACGTGCTATCCCGATACGCTGCTGTTCGCCTCCCGATAAAGCCAGTGGGTATTTATTCTCTTTACCCAATAAGCCTACCTTGTCTAATGCAGCACGTACGCGTCGGGCAACTTCATATGGCCCTACGCCGGCAACCACCAAAGGCAAAGCAATATTATCAAATACTGTTTTATCAAACAGTAATTTATAGTCCTGAAAAATAAGTCCCAGCTTGCGGCGCAAATAAGGCACTTGCCGATCAGACAGCCGATTCAAATTTTGGCCATCTACCAGTAACTGGCCACGTGAGCAACGCTCAATGGCAGCAATCAACTTGAGCAAGGTACTTTTCCCCGCTCCCGAATGACCCGTCAGAAACGCCATTTCACCTTTTTCCAGATGAAAGCTGACATCCATCAAGGCATCGCCTGCATCACTATAGCGTTTAAATACATGGTCTACTGTTAACATAGTTTAATGCGTTTCTTCGCCAAATAATGCGTCAACAAATTGTTCTGCATTAAAGTCCTGCAGATCATGAATACCCTCACCCACACCAAGAAAACGAATAGGAACCCCTATCTTTTTAGCCAGCGCAAAAATCATCCCGCCTTTCGCAGTACCATCTAACTTGGTCAGTGCAATACCGGTTAATTTCACAGTATTATTAAAGTGCTCGGCCTGAGAAAGTGCATTTTGTCCTGTCCCTGCATCCAGTACTAGTAAGACTTCATGCGGAGCAGTTTCATCCAATTTAGAGGTAATACGTTTGATCTTCTTTAATTCTTCCATCAGGTTGGATTTAGTATGCAGGCGACCGGCTGTGTCAGCTATCAACACATCCACTCCTTTCGCCTGCGCCGATTGCACGCCATCAAAAATAACTGATGCCGAATCGGCGCCGGTATGCTGAGCAACTACATGAATATTATTGCGCTCACCCCAGACCTGTAATTGCTCAACAGCCGCAGCCCTAAACGTATCTCCCGCCGCCAGCATAACGCTATGTCCTTGCTGCTGCAGTCTTTGCGCCAGCTTGCCAATGGTAGTGGTTTTCCCCACACCATTGACGCCCACGACTAAAATCACATAAGGCCCTTGTTTTTCAGGTATGACTAAAGGCTGACTAACCGGTGCCAATAATTCCAGTAATTGCTGCTTAAGTAATGCCGATAAGGCAGCAACATCTTGTAATTGATGCTTCTCAACACTCTCTTCCAGGCGGGCAATAATCTCATTAGTAACATCCATGCCGACATCTGCCATCAACAGACTGTTTTCTATTTCTTCCAGCAAGCTCTGATCGATTTTTCTATTTGCAAAAGTGACCACTGACAGAGCCGCTCCTAAACCTGTCCGCGTCTTGCCTAATTGTGACTTTAAGCGTAAATACAGAGATTCAGGTTCGACCGCTTCTAGCTCAGCGATTAACTCTTTTTGCTCTTCTGGTTGAGCGGGTACTTCCTGTACGTCTAAACGCGTATACCGGCTATAAAACCGGATAGCAATCAGCGGCAACACCAGAACCAGTGCATTTAGGCTGTGAATGACGACCAACCAGACAGGCATTGCCAGCTTAACCATGCCTATACCGGAGACAAACTGAAACAGCAATAATAGGCTAATTGCGATTCCAGCCCGGCGGATTTTCTTAACCGGATTTTGAGTAACCGTTAACATAAGCCAGGTTAGAAACACAAAGCACACTATTGCCAGAACGCTATGCATCCAGTTTAAGGCCACCTTTGCAGAAAATGATAAAGGTGCCAGAAAATTGAAAGCATTTTGATAATTTGCCTGCGGCCACCACGAATTTAAGCAACGCGGAAAATCGCCACAGACTAAGCCAGCATTATTTGCAGCCAGCCATGTCCCCAATACTAATTGCAGCAATAGTAGAGTACCTGCTACTGTTAGTAGGTATTGCCTACTCGCTTCGGTCTTCCTGATAAAACCAACCTGGCTATTTAAGAATATAGCGTAACCAATAAACAGGCTGAGTGCGCTGAGTAGATAATGCGTAAAATGATTAAGTGCCTGAGTCGGAAGAAAAGCTGGATGTATACTCAATTGAACCTGAGTAATCACTAAAGCAATTAATAAAATAGTGTAAAGAACACTTTTAAGACGCGCAGCCTTGTGCAAAAAACTCGTGAGCAGCATTGCCCCGAGAAATACCAGTAAGGCAAACGTGCTGATAGTGTGTATTAAGCCAACGACTTCATAACTAGTCATACTCGCCTGACTGAGCATTTCTGTTATCTTGCTATAACAGCCAGATAGTGCGGTGCAGGATAGCGTATCAACATGTGTAACACTCTGGTACACCCCGGATGCTGTCAGTACCACCAGCAATAAACAAACTAATAATATAAAAAATCTGAACATATCTGTTTATCCAATTTGAGAAATTCTAAGTAATTTTTTTAAATCACCTTTAACAGCATAGGGATCAAATCCTGCTGGATATTGCATCATAATATTTCCGAGTGGATCCATTAATAATAAGCAGCCCTCAGTGATCGTTCCGCCTAATTGCTGCCTGATTTTCATAGCCAGGGCAGGCGCTGGTTTTACTTTAATTAAGCGATCATCTTCATTCCACCAGGGCTGAAATCCTGGTTCTTGTTTTCCTTGCATAATAATAACGGCACGCCTGGTACGCGTTAAGTCTTTATTCAACATTAAACGTACTTGCCGGGTGGCATGAATAGCTTCGGCACAGGTTTTATTACATAGTCCTGTAGGAATAATATTCAGCATTACCCAATGACCTTTCAATTGCTCAATATTATTAACTGAGAACTCATCAACCCCCTGAAGATCGCTGCGCTCTGTGGTAATCACAGGAATAACCAAATCACCATTATTGGTTGCAGCCGGCTTGAAGCCAGGGTCTGTCGTTAAATACCAGGCAAACGAAAACGGGACAAGCGTCATTAAGGCTAGAATAATAATCGTACGATGGTTTTTCTGTATTTGCTTAGTCATTTTTCTGTGTCTTACAACTAATCCAAAGGATCAATAGGGTTAAAGTAGCTGCCAGTACAAACCACTGAAATGCATAGGCTGTATGTTTTTCTGGAGGCATGCCCGTATGTACTTGCCACGCTCGTACATAACCATAAGGCTGTTTAGCAGATAATTGTAGCTGAAAATCTAGCAAAGGTTGCTGCAATTTGTCAGTCATTTTTTGCTTATTTATAATTTGCACCACTGTAGGCCAGCCAGCCCCAGGTTCGTCAGCCCCTTTCAGCAATAATCCCACTTGCGGAAAAGAATTAACCACACCGGTAATCGCTATTTCTCCTGCAGGCGGAATAAAAGCTATATCCGGTAGTTTACTCCTGTCCTTATCCATCAACACCCAGCCACGATTGACCAGAATAGTTTTATTTTCATCTCTGAATATAAACGGCGTTAAAACAAAATAGCCTACCTTGCTATTGTAAATCTGATTGTCCAGTAAAATCTGATGTTCAACATCATAATGCCCTTCTACAATTACGTGCCTATATCTTAGGTCATTATTTGCAGCTAGTAATTCAGTGATTGGCTGCAATTCCTGTTGCATCCTGGCCGTTTGATTTGCCACTAATTCGCGCTTTTCTTCTGCCCGGCTTAATTGCCAGAACCCCAGGCGAATTAATAGCGTGAACATAGCAACAAAAGCCAATAGCGGAATTATTTTTATTCTACAGCGGCACACACTAAAACCTAGATTCATTGATAGATCGTTACTTAAATGCTGGTTATGTATTAAAATATAAGTATTATTTTCTTACCTATAACTATCTTAACACTATGCTAAAAATTCTTATTATTCTGGTTTTTTTATCTATTGTCGCCAGCCTTGGTATTGCATTATTTCATCTAATAAGAAATAAAGAGTCTTCTGAGAAGACAGTTAAGGCACTGACTTACCGAATTAGCATTTCTCTGGCGTTATTTATCCTGCTGACAATCGCATTAATGTCCGGGCTTATCCAGCCAGCTGGAATAGGCATGCAAATGCAGTTGCAGAAAGAAAAAATAGCAGAGCAGCAAAATAACTAATGCAGTACCCCGCTGTCTGCATGCCAGGTCTTCCTTAACTAAACATTGACAAAGTTTTACCATAAAGAAAACGCAGAACTTGAAGGTATCGGCTATATAAACTTGATTAATGTATTTAGTAAGATGAGACTTATCAAACTCTCAGTCAAAAAAACATTCTATCTCTACCCTTCATTATCTTTATGCCCTTCATCCTAGAAAAATCAGTTGCAGTGCTTCATTTCCTAGCCAGACGCTACTATGCTATTTATTCAGCAAATAAGCTAAAGTCTAATTTACACATATTCATTTTGACAAAAAAAAGCACTACCTAGGGTATAGGTAGTGCTTTTTCTGACATAATTCTTTAGTTTATAGCAAATAAACAAAGACAAACAAGCCTAGCCACACTACATCGACAAAGTGCCAATACCACGCTGCCGCTTCGAAAACGAAATGATTTTCAGGAGTAAAATGTCCTCTCCAGCTACGAAATAAAACCACCGTCAGCATAATCGCCCCGATACACACATGCGCACCGTGAAAACCTGTCAGCATAAAGAAGGTTGAACCATAGATACCAGAGCCCAAAGTTAAGCCCATATCATGATAGGCTTCCTGATATTCTAAGGCCTGAAAGGCAACAAATAAAAACCCTAAGCATACTGTTGCAGTCAGTCCTTTAATGAGTTGCGGGCGATTCTTGGCAAGTAAACCATGATGTGCCCAAGTACAAGTCACACCACTAGTCAATAGTATTAATGTATTTAATAGCGGCAAGCCAAATGCGCCCATAGGCTCGAACTCTCCACCAATATTCCCGGGGCCATTAGTAGGCCATACATAATCAAAATTAGGCCACAACATCGCAGATGAACGCCCTGGACCATCACCAATCCCAGCTAACCAGTCTAGTGATAGATTACGCGTAAACCAGAGAGTGCCAAAGAACACGGCAAAAAACATAATTTCAGAAAAGATAAACCACATCATACCCATACGGTAGGAAATACCTACATGATGGCTATACATGCCTGATTCACTTTCATTTGCCTGCAAGGTAAACCAGCCAGCCAGCATCAGTATAAAAATTGTCAGCCCCAGCACCATAAAAGTAGATCCTGCCGCATTACCATTCAGATAATTTGCGAAACCCGCTAGTGACGTCATTAAACCCGCTGTTGCCGCAATGGGCCAGGTTGCCTTATGTGGAATGTAATATGCGCCTGTAGACATCATTATCCCCTAATTATTAGTAGTATCATAAAATGTAAGCCCAAATGTCAGTCTTTTGTAACGTTCAGGTAAAGCAGGATCGATAACTAACTGCACCTCAAGATGCTTAGTCTCACCTGCTGCAAAAACCTGTGTTGCAAAACAAAAACATTTAGTGTTTTTAACGTAACTCACAGCAGGACCCGGTGTAACACTAGGGTTTGCCTTGGCGAGCATACGCCTGTCTGTTGTATTTTTTACCGTATAAGTCATGTTTACCACTTCACCAGGATGCACTTTTAGCTGGTAGTTATCGGCCTTAAAATCCAGACCTGTCCCTGCTCCTATTGAAGTAATAAATTCAAACGCTAACTCTCGCTGTGTATCAATCGTATAATTTAGAGGCGCTAATTCTTGCCTGGTTTTACCATTAATACCTGTAATTTCGCACAAAATATCGTACAAAGGTATTAAGGCAACGGCAAATAAAAACATCACGAACACCAAAAGGAGCAATCCACGTACTGTTTTTTTATTCTTCTGCTCTAAATCATCCGACGTCACGAAGAAGTCGCTCTTATCACCGCAAAAACATAAATCGTAAATACAACCGCCGCTAACACGACGGCTGTCAAAATATTTTTTGTTTTAGTTTTCATTATTTCTTTTACTTTGTATACACTACCCAGTGTATACAAAGTTTAGTCAACTCCTTAGAAATGTTCTGTTGGAATTTTATCTGGTGGTGTTGCAAAAGTATGATATGGAACTGGACTCGGCAACGTCCACTCTAAGCCATGCTTATGTGCATCTTCCCAAACTTCATCAGTTACTTTTTCACCGGTACCACCTTTAATTGTTTTAATAATAATATAAACAAAAAGTAGCTGGCTAAAACCAAAAATAAACGCCCCCACACTAGAGACCATATTCCAGTCGGTAAACTGTACCGCATAATCAGGAATACGTCGTGGCATACCTGCCAATCCTAAGAAATGTTGCGGGAAGAATAAGATGTTCACTGAAATAGCAGACAACCAGAAATGGAATTTTGCCAGTCTTTCATCATACATATTTCCAGTCCATTTCGGTATCCAGAAATAAGCACCCGCCATCAGAATAAAAATAGACGCTGGGACTAATGTGTAATGAAAATGCGCAACAATAAAATAGGTATCATGATACTGAAAATCTACGGGTGCCAGCGACATCATCAGACCAGTAAAGCCTCCCAATGTAAATAACACAACAAAGGCAATTGAAAACAACATCGGCGTTTCAAAAGTCATAGACCCCTGCCACATCGTTGCAGTCCAGTTAAAAACCTTGACCCCGGTCGGTATGGCAATCAGCATCGTGGCATACATAAAGTATAACTCACCCGCTATCGGCATCCCTACGGTAAACATATGGTGCGCCCAGACGATAAATGACAGGAAAGCAATCGATGCTGTTGCATACACCATAGAGCTGTAACCAAATAAAGGCTTACGAGCGAAGACTGGAATAATCGTAGAAGCCACACCGAAAGTAGGTAGAATCATGACATATACTTCAGGGTGTCCGAAGAACCAGAATATATGCTGATAAAGCACCGGGTCACCACCACCTGCAGCATCGAAAAAGCTGGTATCGAAGAAGCGGTCTGTTAATAGCATGGTTACCGCACCGGCAAACACCGGCATAATTGCAATCAATAAGAATGCGGTAATTAACCAAGTCCAGACGAATAATGGCATCTTCATCAAGGTCATTTTCGGTGCGCGCATATTAAAAATAGTCGCGATAATATTAATCGCGCCCATAATTGATGAAACACCCAGTAAATGCACCGAAAAGATTGCGAAAGGTAATGCGGCACCAGTTTGCAAGACTAAGGGTGGATATAAAGTCCAACCAGATGCAGGCGCACCGCCTTCCATAAACAATGTACTCGCCAACATAAGTATCCCGGCAACTAACATCCAGAAGCTCATATTATTCATTCTAGGCAATGCCATATCAGGCGCGCCAATCATCAATGGAATCTGCCAGTTAGCGAATCCAACGAAGGCTGGCATAACCGCACCAAACACCATGATTAAAGCATGCATGGTCGTCATCGAGTTAAAAAACTGCGGGCTAACAAATTGCATGCCCGGCTCAAATAATTCAGCGCGAATAATTAAAGCCATTGTGCCACCAACGAAAAACATCGCCAGCGCAAAAAATAAATACAGTGTACCTATATCTTTATGGTTAGTGGTGACTATCCACCTTAATAAGCCTTTGTCAGGCCCATGATCATGATCGTGTTCATGTTCAGCTACTGCAGCAGACATAATTAATACCTCTTGAAAATACTAAATAAAGAATTCGATTCAATAACAAAATGCCACTTATTCGTCATCATCGTCATCATATTCGATGGCTGGAATCGCTGACTGTAATGCTTTTATCGCTGCAGGCTGAATTGAATCTCCAACTGAATTACCTAAACCATTTCGGATAAACGTAGATACTGCTGCTAAATCAACAGGATCAAGCATCTGCCCAAAAGCGGGCATCATGCCTTTGCCATTCAGCAGCAGGTCAATTTGTGTATCCATAACACCCGTGACTACTACACTATCGGTAATTGCGGGAAAAGTACCTGCCAGGCCTGCGCCATCTGCCATATGACAAGACGCGCAATTATTTGCATAGACACTTTCACCTTTAGAAATCAATTCGTCTTGAGACCATTTCCTGTCAGCTGTTGCAGCACTTGCAACCGCAATACCTTTTTGCTCTGCTACCCAGGCTTCATAGTCCGGCTTTTCCATAGCAATAACAACAATCGGCATAAAACCATGATCTCGACCACAGAGTTCAGTACATTGCCCGCGATAGGTTCCGGCTGTATCTACACTGGTCCATGCTTCATTAATATAGCCGGGGATAGTATCTTTTTTCCAGCCTAAATCAGGCACCCACCATGAATGCAATACATCAGCAGATGTCAGCAGGAAGCGAATTTTAGTATTCACAGGAACAACTAATGGATTATCAACTGCTAATAGATAATTCGGTACAGTTCTAGGGTCTATCCCTGAATTTAGTTGCCTTGCTTTATTACTTGCTTCATCCAGACTACTAAAGAAGCGAATGCCGTTATCAAGATATTCATACTCCCATTTCCACTGCCAGCCTGTGACTTTAATGGACATTTCAGAATCTTTAGTATCATCCATTTCCAGCATGACTTTGGTCGCTGGAATCGCTAATAAAACCAGAATAACGGTAGGAATAATCGTCCAAAGAATTTCTATCTTGGTACTTTCATGGAAAAGCGCTGCTTTATAGCCCCTCGACTTACGATGAAAATAGATCGAGTAAAACATAGTACCAAATACTGCGATACCGATGACTACACATACCCAAAACACTAACATGTGCAGGCCGTAGACATCGCGACTTAAAGTCGTTACTCCTTCCATCAAGTTAAGAGTATAGTCCGCCTGAGCTGTTCCTAGACCTAAGGTCATCAGGGCCAGACCTGCGAATAATTGCTTTGTTTTCACCACGGAGTAATCCCCCCTCTTTATAATAATAAACTAATTGAATGCGTTATATAGAATGTTAGATAGCTCTATCGTGGCTATATGCATTCCTAAATCGTTGTGATCAGCCATCATTCCCTTAGCCGTTATCCCTGTAATTATCAATCAAACGGTGTATATTAACTCATGAGCGAACTCTATGCTAGAGAAGCTTTTTGTTTCTGCTCACATTTACCCTATAAAAAGTAATATCTTTTCTCCGCTTCTACTAAATATCCTGAATTCAAGTCATACATGCATAACCCTATAAAGATAAATAATTTCATTCTATTTTTTCAAAAAAACACCTTCAGCGTAAGCGTTACATTTTGCTATTTATTCTTTTAAACATGCTTAAAAGCTTAAAATTTAAGCTTAATTTCAGTAGATAGCCTTTGAGGATCGAGCTTTTCCAGATAAGGCAACACAGCTATTAAAGGCATGTCTGTAGACTGGGAAATCGTTTGTATATTTTCATTCAGCATTAACATTTCCTGCTCTACACAGGCTGCAATCCAGCCATGACATTGAACGCCGCTTTTTTGTAATGCACCAAAGGTCATCCTTGCCTGATTAATACAACCCAGTCGAATCCCAACGACTACGATAACAGGTATGTCCAGTTTTTGAGCCAGATCAGCGATATCCTGACCTGCATTGAGTGGCACCATCCAGCCACCTACACCTTCCACCAATATTATCTCAGCTTGTTTTTTAAGTTGATGATATTGCCGTGTTATTTCATCTAATTCAATTTCAACACCTGCCTGCCTGGCAGCAATATGCGGAGACACCGGCGGCGCAAATGCATAGAAATTAACCTGCCGATAAGGCAACATAATCGAAGCATGCTGCTGTAGCAATAAAGCATCTTCATTTCTTAGCTGACCATCGATCTCATCACAACCTGATGCAACCGGTTTCATGCCCAGCACGCTTTTCCCCTGATTCTTAAAGTACTGCATTAAAGCAACAGTACTCCAGGTTTTACCTATTCCGGTATCGGTTCCGGTAATAAAATAGCCTTGACTCATTGCCTCTGTCCTGATTTTGCCAGCACATAAATCACTTCATAGCTCGCAGTAATCTTACCATCCGCAGTGACCGGATACGCCGCCAGAAGAGACTGCAAATGCCCCTTACTGGTCAGCTGCTTATTACGCCCCTGGCTAACATTATGCGCACCAATGCCTTTTAACTCACGCATAAGTTCGATAACACTAGTATATTTAACTTGATAAACTTGACGCTCTAACCGCACATCAACAAAACCTGCTGCAGTCATGCGCTGCTTAATTTCCAGCAGGCTAAAAAAGTCATTCACATGCGGATAGTCATCGACTTCAGCCCATGCCGACTTTAACTCGCATAGTGCGCTCTCGCCAAAGGTAGAAAATGCAAATAGCCCATTAGTTCGTAAAGCACGCTGCACACCTGCAAACAATACGTCCAGGTTCGAGCACCATTGTAAAGCCAGATTAGACACCAGCGCATCGATACTAGAATTGGCAAGGGGCAACTGCTCCACATCAGCGCATAGCAATGAAACTGGGGCATCAATTAGCCGCTGCCGTGTTTTTTCCAGCATAGGCATAGCAATGTCCAGACCTATAATATTTTTTAGCAATGCCCTATCACGCAACTGCTGGGTAAAAAAACCGGTGCCACAGCCTACGTCTAACACTAACGCTTCGTGCGGCAAAGATAGCCTGGAGATTAACTCACGCCCTACCTGACGCTGGAGTGTCGCTATTGCATCATAACCCTGCGCGGCATTAGCAAAAGACTGCCTGACCTGTCTTTTATCCAGCGCGATACTTGTGCTGCATCTATTTTTCATCTGTAGATTAGGCAACTTATAGGCCATTTGGAAATTGATTAAATTTTGTAAATTTAATCATCAATATAAAAATAGCTACTGTAATTACCATTAATCATCTTTCCTGGCTATAAAATCCTGCATAAGACTTAACATCTGCTGCCGGTGAGTAATAAAAGGAATATGTCCAGCTCCGGGTATGATTTTTAAATCAATCTGCTTTGATAAAAGCTGGCATTGTTCAGCCACTGCGGCAGGTACCAGAGTATCTTGCTCAGCAAAAATCATTAGCAAAGGTATTTTTAAAACACGTAAAATTTCCCTTTGATCAGTGGATTTCAAAATGTCCAGACCGCTCATTAAAGCTTCAATATTAGGCGTCGCACATTCGCACATCGCCCGTTTAATTTGCCTTAAACTGGATTTAGCATCTGCCTTACCTTGCACCTGTAGGCTCATAAAGCGCAATAAAGTTTGGCTACAGTTACGTTGTAAATTATCAGTAAACACTTGCAGTACCTGTGGGTGCATTCCAGGCCATGACTCAGTTTTAATAAAGTGTGGATTACTGGCAACCAGCACTAAAGACCTAATACGCTCAGGGTATTTTTCCGCCAGGCGCAAGGCGAGGTTCCCACCCAGCGACCAACCTACTAATACACTTGCCTGTTCGGGTAGTTGTGCATAAATTGCATCCACAACAGCCTCTAATGTATAGGGAGTAAGATTTGCACTTAAACCATGACCAGGCAGATCCAGGCATACGACCTGATGCTTTACAGCTAACAGCTGTGCAAAATCACGCCATATTCCAGTATGCATAGCCCAGCCATGCAACATAACAATAGGCTCACCATCTCCGTACACTTCTTTGTGTAGCTTATCTGTATATAAAGCTGTCATGTTGGCATGCTTTCCAGAGCAGTCAATAGCTGATCTACATGCTGCTCATTATGCAAGGCAGAAAAGGTAATACGTAAGCGCGCACTCCCTTGCGGTACCGTCGGCGGACGTATCGCGCTGGCCCAAAAACCCTGTTGAAATAAATAATCACTAGCTTGCACTGCTTTCTGACTATCACCTAGAACAATAGGCTGAATAGCCGATTCGGAGGGCATTAAAGCCAAACCTATTTGCCTGGCACCGGCTTGAAACCGCTGCACTAATGCCTTTAACTTATCTCTACGCCAATGATCGTGCCTAACATGATGCAGACTGGATCTAGTTGCAGCAGCAATTGCAGGAGGCATTGCCCCGGTATAAATATAGGATCTTGCCTTTTGGATGATAGTCTCAATCAATACCTCAGAGCCTGCAACAAATGCACCACTAGTACCAAATGCCTTGCCTAATGTTCCTACTAGTACGGGGACTTGTTGTTGATTTAACTGGTATTGCTCTACCAGTCCAGCCCCAGTTGCGCCCAATACACCGAAACCATGCGCATCGTCCACCATCAAATAGGTAGACTGCTGTCCTGCCAACACAGATAATGATTCTAAAGGCGCATAATCCCCATCCATACTAAAAACACCATCAGTCACAATCATGGCTGTTTGTTCCGCTGACTGGCCCTGCATTTTTTGCTGTAAATTATGCACATCTTTATGTAAATAGCGCTTAAACCGCGCGCCAGACATTAAGCCACCATCGAGTAAAGAGGCATGATTGAGTTTATCCTGATACACAACATCTCCCTTTCCCAGCAGAGCTGTTATCACACCTACATTTGCCATATATCCAGTCGAAAACAATAATGCACGCTCTCGTCCGGTAAAATCAGCAAGTTCTTCTTCTAAGGCATGGTGCTCTCGTCCGTGCCCACACACCAAATGCGCGGAGCCACTACCTACACCATATTGATCTGCAGCTTGCTTGAAAGATGTGATTACTTCCGGGTGATTCGCTAGGCCTAAATAATCATTACTACAAAAATTCAGCAATTGACGCCCGTCCACCTGTAAATATACCCCTTGCGCCGAGTCAATTACTCGCCTGGAGCGATATAAATCCGCCCGCTTTAATTCGTCAAGCTTTGCTAGCAAATTATTATGATTTACCATGAAGAGCATGAAGACAATAAATAAGTTAATTGGCAGAGTACGCAGAATCCATAAAACTTAATAAAATTAAGACTTAAACCTTCAAGCCCTTCATGCTCTTCATGGTACAAATATAACTCCAATAAGACTCAGACTGCCTGAAAATGCAACGCTATTCCGGTTTACGGCTAGGCGTAACTCGAACCCGCTGAGCGCACGCCTAAACGATCAAATAATGCCAGGTCATGATTGGTCATAGGGTTATCAGTGGTTAATAATTTATCACCATAAAAAATTGAATTCGCCCCGGAAAAAAAGCACAGTGCCTGCATTTCATCAGACATATCAGTCCGTCCAGCAGATAGCCTTACCCGTGAATGTGGCATTAAAATACGCGCCACGGCAATCATACGAATAAACATAAACGATTCCAATTGCTCTGTTCCCATTAGCGGCGTTCCTTCTACCTGCACCAGCATATTAATGGGTACACTTTCCGGATGTTTCGGTAAATTCGCTAATTCGATTAATAGATTTGCGCGATCATCATCACTCTCGCCCATGCCGACTATACCACCACAGCAAACATTGATACCTGCATCACGAACTCTTTCCAGGGTATCCAGACGATCCTGATACGTTCTGGTGGTAATCACTTCTGTATAATATTCTTCTGACGTATCCAGATTATGATTGTAATAATCCAGCCCCCCTTCTTTTAAAGTTTGCGTCTGTTCATCAGTCAGCATACCTAAGGTCACACAGGTTTCCATGCCCATGGCTTTCACGCCTTGCACCATCTCAACCACGCGTGCGACATCTTTGTCTTTAGGACTGCGCCATGCAGCACCCATGCAGAAACGGGATGCGCCCTGATCTTTAGCTAATTGTGCTGATTTCAAGACCTCGTCAATTGGCATCAGCGCTTCGGGTGTTAATTCGGTATCATATCTAGCGCTTTGCGGACAATAACCACAGTCTTCAGAACATGATCCGGTTTTAATACTTAACAGACTGCTGATTTGCACTTCATTGGGATCAAAATGACTACGATGAACAGTTTGCGCTTGAAAAAGCAAGTCATTAAAAGGCTGACTAAATAAAGCTTTTACTTCGTCTAACTGCCAATCATGGCGTAGTATAGAAATGTTATTGTCTGGATGTGCTGACATTCTGTTAATCTCCAAGGTCGGAAGTATCGATTAAGTCAAATTGATCAACCTAATATAATGAAAATGGTAAACAACTGGTGCGATATTATACAATATAGTTTGCTTCCGCCTAGCTGTATCTTATGTGGAAACCGAGGTATGCCATGCATGGATTTGTGCCAGCCCTGCTACGATGGGCTATTAACAGTAGGCAATCATTGTTATTGTTGCGCCAGACCTTTTGCAACCGATAGCATAAATCCGCATCTGTGCGGTGAATGCCAAAAACACCCTCCCGCTTTTGATAGAACCTATGCGCCTTATTTTCATCAAGGAGCAATCCGCTACCTGATCAATCATTGTAAATTTAGTGGTGCGTATAAATACTCGCGACTATTAGGCCTCCTACTGGCCGACTTTCTGGCTAATAACGCCGAGCTACCAGAGCTTGTTATTCCTGTGCCATTACACCCCAAACGCTATCGCCAAAGAGGCTTTAATCAAACGCTGGAAATTGGTAAAATCATTGCACAAGAACTATCTATTCCTATCGATAACAACTGCTGCCTGCATGTAAAAAACACACCCCACCAGATCTCCCTTTCGGGCAAGCAAAGACATAAAAATATTAAAAATGCCTTTCAACTCAAAACCATTCCTAAAGCCCACCATATCGCCATTCTTGATGATGTACTCACCACTGGCGCAACAGCAAATGAATTAGCCAGAGTGATAAAAGCCAGCGGTGTTAATCGTGTGGATGTCTGGGTATGTGCACGGGCATAGCTGACTCAATAACAGCAATAGTTCTTTGTACTGCACCTTTGTTCTGCGCCACAAAGCTGCGCGCTGCACTTACTAGCAGGCCTTTTTCCTCTGGGTTACTTAGTACAAGTGCCACGCCATGCACAATATCAGTTACATCAAAACATTGAATCCCCCCTTTAGCCGCAAGTAATTGCTGCACTAGTAATTCAGAGTTTTTCATATTAGGTCCAAATAATACTGGTACATCCAGTAACACTGGCTCAAAAATATTGTGCCCGCCTATCGGCACCATACTACCAGCGACAAAGCTACAATCCGCTACGGCGTACATATGCTTCAGCTCGCCCATGGTATTGACCAAAAAAACATCCGTGACTGCTGCACAGGGCTTATTTTCTGTTCTGGTGATTACTGTCAGATTTTCAGCCAGACATAGCTTAGTAATATCTTTTGTACGCCGGGGCTGACGAGGCACTATTATTAATAATAGTGTTGGAAACTGTTGTTTTAGGCGCTGATAAACCTGTATGAATAGTTCATCCTCTCCCTCGTGCGTACTGCCAACCACAAAAATCAGGCGCTCCGGAAACAATTCCTGCTTCATCTTCATTGCCTGGCTTTTGGTTGACTTGGGGATCGTCATATCTAATTTAATATTACCAGAAACCGTAATTTTATCAGTACTGACACCGATCTCCCGATAACGCTGTGCATCATCCTCTGTTTGCACCACAACACCGCTAATATTAGCAAAAACTTTTTGCAGGAAAAACCGGAGTTTCAAGTAAGACTTTGCAGACTGTTCAGACAACCTGGCATTTACGATAAATAACGGAATAGATTTGTCTGCACATTGAATAAATAGGGCAGGCCAGATTTCCGTTTCCATAATAATGGCAAGCCTAGGTTGAAAATGGCTTAAAAAACGCGCTATCGCATCAGGCACATCTAACGGCAAATACACATGCTCAACCTTATCGCCCTGCAAAGCACAAATGCACCGATACCCTGGTTCTGTGCTGGTGGTAATCAGTATTTTATAACGGTAATTGGCGTGAAGATAATTGATTAAAGCATTGGCAGCTTCGACTTCACCGACCGATGCAGCATGTAACCAGATGACTTCCTGACTATGCTTAGCGGAATAAAAACCAAAATATTCTTTCCAGCGCGCATGGTAATCTTGCTTCTTTATTCCTCTGAGATATTGAAAAACGATTAGTAATGGCAGTAGCAGATAAATTAAACCTAGGTAGAGAAAGTACATGATTGAAATCCACAAAGTGCTGAGGAATGTACCTTAAAATAATCGGATACAAAATGTGAGCGGTATAATCGAACGATATACCCCTGATTAATATTTAAGCCAGTGCCTGTATATTTAGCAACAAGAATTTAATAATAACCCCATTCTTTACCAAACAATTAAGCCCTGAGCATCTATTTTAATTATTAAAAAATCACTGACCTGCAAGCAGACCAGTGATTTCTATAGCTTGATACTTAAAGCTTATGCTTCAGCAACAACCTGTACTTTAATAGTGACAGTCACATCAGCGTGTAGATTGACATCGATATCATAGCCACCAATGTGGCGAATAATGCCGTCAGGAAGTCGAACTTCGCTTTTATCAAGAGCTGCACCTGCTGCTGTAACAACATCAGCAATATCCTGTGTACCGACAGATCCGAATAACTTACCTTCTTCACCTGCTTTATGCGTAATAACAACTTCAACTTTACTTAAAGCATCCGCTCTTTTTTCTGCAGCAGTTAATTTCTCGGCAGCAGCTCTTTCCAGCTCTGCTCTGCGCAATTCAAATTCCGCAATTTTTTCTTTGGTAGCCATAACAGCTTTTTTATGTGGAACCAGAAAATTTCTAGCAAATCCAGATTTCACATTGACTTTATCACCTAGGTTACCTAGGTTTACAACTTTCTCAAGAAGGATAACTTCCATCTTTAAATCCTCATAGTTATCGGCGTACCGATTTCACAATACTTTTAAGTACTGGATGGGGGGGTTATGTTTTTTCGTAAATTCAGCCACGTGTCACTAATACCAATAATCGCTACCGGCAAAACAACTTGTGGAATAACAAAAACACTTATGTAAAAAAGGGGTAGTAAAAAGCGCTTCGCTTTAAAGGACACTATAAAAGCATGTGCAATAGCAGTGCCAACAAAAGCATATAACATAAATAAAATAATACCTACGTTCCATGCCAGCTCTGAGGCCATGCCTGTTGACACCGAAGCAATCAACAAAACAATCAGCGTCATTATAGTAAACCGCTGTGGCATACGTAGCGACAGATACTCAATAGCAAAGCCGCCCGGGTTGTAAAGATTAGCCTGCCACCAACGCGCCAGCAACAAACCTAGCAATAAGCCTGTAACAGCTCCTGTTGCAATAATCCCGGTCATATACTTTACTAACATTAAAATAGATTGCTCAATCTGCTCTACCGGCACTTCAGATGTCTGTAGCATAGGCTGCAATATGATATTCAAAACCGCCTGCCAGAACATCGCAGGGTCCTCAGCCATCAAATAAAAACCTATCACAAACAAAACACCTAATGCAGAAGCTATTTCAAAAGCCAGCGATAAATGTCTCCCTTCGCGCAATACTATAGATAGCATCCAGACCGGAAGCCACAAGATAAGCGTATAACCGAGGGCAAATTGAAAATTGCTCAGGACTAATAATCCTAATGTTGCTGCCGCTAAACTAGCGCTTAATAATACTAATATGCCTTCATACCCACCACGGCGCAATGTTACCAATGCAACCGTAGCTGAACTTACAATACTGATAGGTGGAATCAGCAGTGATAGCAAAGCAAATGAAGAAGCAACAGCCATAGCCTGCATCCTTCCTCGCATAATAAAATTTGCCAAATAATTCACTGGGACCACCTGATATTAATTATTCGTGTGCGTCACAAAAAGGCATCAAAGCAATGTAACGTGCGCGTTTAATAGCGGTTGTTATTTGTCTTTGATTTTTTGCAGCTGTACCCGTAATACGACTAGGGACAATTTTTCCTGTTTCGGTAACGAACTCACTTAGCAATTCGGTGTTTTTATAATCGATTGCATTGCTTTCACCTTCCGCACCAAAAGTATAATGCTTTTTGCGTCTCATTTGACGTGCCATAAGCTTAACCTCTATCTATGTTATTAAATGTTATTCAGAATCTGTTTTAACTTCAGCTTCGGCTGTCGCTTCAACTTTTGCTTCTTCTGTAGGAGCAGGCTTTTCTACTTTTGCTTCATCTGTAGGAGCAATCTTTTCTGCTTTTGCTTCAGTAGCTGGCTTTTCAGACTTAACTGCTTCGGCAGTTTCAGCCGCAATAACGGTTGCATCAGTCATCGCTGTTTTCATCAATATAGTCATGCTACGTAGCACAGCATCATTAAAGCGAAAACTACTTTCCAACTCAGCAAGAGTCGCCTGATCACACTCAATATTCATTAATACATAATGAGCTTTTTGCAGCTTTTTAATCGGATAGGCAAGATGTCTACGCCCCCAATCTTCAAGGCGATGAATAGTTCCTGATGTTGTCTCAATTGATGCACGATAGCGATCTATCATTGCAGGCACTTGAGAGCTCTGATCAGGATGAACTAAAAAGACAATTTCATAATGTCGCATAATTTTCCTTTCGGGTTAAAGCCTTCTATCACTTTAATATAGTAAGGCAAGGAGGGTTTTAACACCCCATTAAAGAGCAGAGCATTATATTTTATATTTACTTTTATTGCAAAATAGTTTATTTTCAGTTGTTAACAAAGCTAATTAAGCACTACGCCTAATTCCCCTAAAATTACTAAACTATTTTACCAGCACACTATCATGTAAAATGAACCGATATTTAATACAAAGGAGTGAGGTTTTAATTATATGCTTACTCCAAACGAAGCTATTGCATAGCCAATAAATACCGAAGCATCAAGTGGTGGACATGATATCAAAGCTACTATCGCCACTGCTAAAATAAACCGAGCTACCAGCTCGAAATTTCTTTATAAGAGGAAAATTCATGACTCCTTAATGTTGGCGGACTCGATAAAAAAATTAGAATTGCTGCGGGCATTGTTATGGCGGCAGGCGCATACCTTCATTCCTGGCGGGGAGCTCTTGGCATCACCCCAATTAGTACAGCCTTGATTAATGGGTGCCCAGGCTACCTAGCTTTTAGTATATCAACCCATAAGACCAGTGTCCCTGAATAAACCCAACATAAGGCATAGACTGATACCCTATACCTTAGTATTGCTCACTCTATTTTCATGACTTTATCAATTGCCGACCTTTGCGACATGCACTCTGCAGATGCCGAGTTTCAAATAGCCGAGTCAATTTTCCAGTCTTTTGGTGCAAAACCCAGGTTTTCAGGGCAAATCAGCACGACTAAAGTCTTTGAAGATAATGTCATAATACGCAAGTTATTAGAGCAAAAAGTTAGCAACCGCGTATTAGTGATTGATGGAGGCGGCTCCCGCCGCTGCGCATTAATCGGCGCAGATATGGCAAGCACCGCCTGCAAGAACGGCTGGCAAGGTATTATTATTTACGGTTGCATACGTGACTCAGATGAAATTAACAAACTTTCTATCGGTATACGCGCTCTACACACTCACCCATTAAAAAGCCATAAAAAAGGCACTGGAGAGACTGGTTGCACTTGTGTGTTTGCCGGCACCCATTTTAAAACTGATCACTATCTGTATGCAGATAATGACGGTATTATCGTTTCTAAAAACTCATTAACTTAATTACATACCATGAAAATTGAACTTGCTAACCCTAGAGGTTTTTGTGCCGGTGTAGACCGTGCAATTGAAATCGTTGACCGTGCGATCGAAGCATTTGGTGCACCTATTTACGTACGCCACGAAGTGGTACATAACCGCACCGTTGTTGACGGCCTTAGAGAAAAAGGGGCCATTTTCATTGAAGAATTAAGCGATGTCCCCGAAGGCTCTTATCTTATTTTTAGTGCTCATGGCGTTTCCAAAAAGGTTCAAAAAGAAGCCATAGAAAGAAACCTGACTGTATTTGATGCCACCTGCCCTCTGGTCACAAAAGTACATATCCAGGTCGCCAAACACGCGAAAGCCGATAGAGAAGTTTTCCTTATCGGTCATGAAGGCCATCCAGAAGTGGAAGGCACGATGGGACAATATGAAAAGTGCACTGACAATGGTGCCATTTATCTGGTTGAAACACCAGAAGATGTCAGAGCAGTCAAGGTTAACAACCCTAAAAACCTGGCCTATGTGACGCAAACCACCTTATCAATGACTGACACCAGTATTATGGTCGACGCATTGCACGAACACTTTCCGCATATTCAGGAACAAAAGAAGGATGATATTTGCTACGCCACACAAAATCGTCAGGATGCGATACATGACCTAGCGAAAAATGCGGATATTATTTTAGTTGTTGGCTCAACTAATAGTTCGAACTCCAACCGCCTTAGAGAAATCGCCGAGCAATTAGGAAAGCCTGCGCACCTTATCGACACCGCAGAAGACATGCATAAAGACTGGTTTACTGATGTGGGCGTCGTCGGCGTAACAGCAGGCGCATCTGCTCCTGAAGTCCTAGTACAGGAAGTTATCACTCAATTGCAGGAATGGGGTGGTGAAACAGCAACCGAAATTAAAGGCATAGAAGAAAAAGTAGTCTTTACCTTACCCAAGGAATTGAAGTTACATATGGATAATCGTTAATCACATTTTCTGATAACCATTACAGCATTGCTAGAGCAAGCTTTAGTGAAATGGTTTAATAAAACAGGACACTTCAAAAGACAGATTTATAATGTCCATTAGAGGTGATCATGAGTAAGCCAACAAAACCAAAAAGATCTGGCTATAATATTGAATTCAAACAAGATGCAGCCAAATTAGTGATTGAGAAAGGATATACCCATCAACCAGCCGTAGACAGCTTAGGTGTATCCTTTAAGTGCGATTGGGCGTTGGGTTAGGGCAGACCGAGGACCGACAGTCGAAACAAAATCAACGCCTAGCTTATTTGGTCAGACCGAATGCGTCAGGCTACGTAAGGAATTTGTGCAATTGCGTATGGAGGCGAAATATTAAAAAAGGCAGCGGTCTTCTTTGCGAAAGAAGTCGAGTAAAGTATGTTTTTATTCGAGAGCAACAGAAGACCTACCCCGTTAAGGCATCATGTCAAGTGATGAGAGTCCGTACCCATGCTTTTTATGCGTGGGATCGGCAACCTAAAATGACAGATAAAGCCAGAAAAAAAGGCGCTTGATATCAAAGTGTGCGATATTTTTAAGGAGAACAGAAAAGTTTATGGGTCATGTCGCATCTCTAAAGAATGGCAGTAACTAAGATTAGCTGAAATTTGATTCCAAGCACTCGAAGACTTTGTTAAACGACCTGCAGAGTGGGGATTTAGCCCTCTATTAGCATAGCCTTAGGCCATAGGAGAGCTAAAAATCATCCCAATCAAGTGCCAACAGAACTGCCCATTAATTTAACAAATTCCCCTTCCGAAATGATATCCCGGTTGCTCTCTACCCTATCCAGATAAACCAAACCATCCAGATGATCATATTCATGCTGAAAAACGCGTGCGACAAAACCTTCCAGTTCCTGGCTAATTGACTCTCCGGCTGTGCTCGTATAATTGACAATAATTCGGGTAAATCTTGGCACTTGCGCGCGTATACCTGGAATACTGAGACAACCTTCCCAGTCTTTTTCCCTAGCATTGCCTACTGATTCAAAGCTGGGGTTACTCATCAGCACCGGCTCCATCTCAGGTGCGTAAGGGTAGCGCTCTGAAGGCCTGGAGGCAATAATCATCATGCGCCAGGATGCGGAAATTTGCGGTGCGGCTAACCCCACCCCATTGGTATCTGCCAGAGTCGTAAACATATCGCCTATAACTTCTTGAATTTCAGCCGAGTGTATATCTATCACCTCTTTTGCCTGCAAGCGTAAAGCTTCAGCACCGAGTTGGGCAACTTCTCGTACCTGGCTCATGCCTCGAATTCCACTTCGTACCCGGTAAATTTGCGAATATTAATAACGCCAGTATCCAACAATAAATACTGCCCCTTAATACCTTGCAACACACCCTCTACCTCGGCTACTTTATCAAAATTAAAAGATTTAACTTTAGCAGGGTATTGTTCAACCGGATATTGAATATCAACGACATTTTCCTCCGGCAAAAATTCAATCGCCTGCTCGCCAAATTTTTCTGTAATTGCTACTAATGGCTGCTGACATTCTGCTAGTAGCTCATCCCGTTTAGCTAGCAAATCGACGGGGTCTTGCAGATTCTTTAACATACGCTGCCAGCTGGTTTTATCACTGACATGCTCAGCAATAGCAATTTCGGCCAATCCCGAAATATAGCGTGACTGTACTTTCAATATCGGCAATGCCTGCACAGCGCCCTGATCTATCCAGCGCGTAGGGATCTGCGTATGCCGAGTGATGCCAACTTTAATACCCGATGAATTCGCCAAATAAACATAATGCGACTGAAAGCAAAAATCCTCGCCCCACTTCGGCTCTCGACAGGTTCCCGCATCATAGTGACATAATTCAGGCTTCATAATGCACATATCACATTGTGCAAGAGAGGCAAAACAAGGGTAGCAAAAACCTTGATTAAAGCTTTTTTTAATGGCTCGCTGACAATGTATACAATAGATCTTGCCGGTATAAGTGAGCTTGACGTGCTTCCCTATATAGGGATTTAATTCTATTAACTGCTCACCCAGCGGTAATTGATACTTTACCGGCTGTTGTAAATCAACAGTCATCTTACGTAATGTTCCTTGCACCTAGCCCACCTTTCAAATAATCAAATACATATCAGCGTTCAAAGTATAAAGAAAATGCGTATAATTACATAGTTATTAATTTTTCACAGATAGAGAAACACTATGTCATTTGCAAACGTTACACCTGGTAAAGATGTCCCCAGCGATATCAATGTTATTATTGAAATTCCTGCTTACAGCGATCCTGTAAAATACGAAGTAGACAAAGATACGGGCGCATTAACGGTAGACCGCTTCATGGGCACTGCAATGCAATACCCTGCTAACTATGGTTATGTTCCAAGCACTTTATCAGATGACGGCGATCCGGTTGACGTACTGGTTATTACACCACACCCAATTGTAGGCGGCAGTGTTATTCGTTGTCGTCCAATCGGGGTATTGAAAATGTCCGATGAAGCTGGAGAAGATGCAAAAATTCTGGCCGTACCGGTACAAAAATTGACTCAATACTATAATAAAATTGAAACTTATCAGGATTTTCCACAAGCCGAACTAGATAAAATATCGCACTTCTTCGAGCATTATAAAGATCTGGAAAAAGGCAAATGGGTTAAAGTGGATGGCTGGTTTGGTATAGCAGAAGCTGAAGCTGAAATCATAGCCAGTATTGAACGCTATAACAGCGCAAGCTAAATACCACTATTATCTTCTTACCATGGAGGACATGAAGGCTGGCCTGCTTGTTTTATGACTTCAATAACAATAAAACACGGCACTATGTAAAGATACCTTCAAGTCCTTCATGGTAGAAATAAGCATCGTCTATAGAATCAACATCCACTCTGGCTTGGATCACAATAGCCATCGGTATTTTTCTCCACCCAACGACTATTTTCATTGGCTAAAATCTCTTTCTTCCAAAATGGTACAGTGGATTTTAATTGCTCCATAATATAGCGGTTAGCATCAAACGCATCTCCACGATGTACCGACCAGATAGCCACCAGCACCAGCACATCATCAGGGTAAACATCACCTACACGATGTATCACTAGTGCATCCAGAACTACCCATTGTTTAGCAGCCTCAGCAACAACCATTTCTAACTGCTTTTCTGTCATACCCGGGTAATGCTCCAGGTTCATTCCTGTAACCTTATCCCCTTCATTAAAGTCACGCATCGTACCTACAAATACATTGGTCGCGCCGAATTTTCCATTTAAAGCCTGTTGCTGCTTTTGATAGTTCTGCACTTCCTGAAACGGGTCAAATTTGCCCAGCACTATTTTAATCATGCTAACCTCCTGTCACAGGGGGGAAAAATGCGACTTCATCGCCATTCTGCACTTGATGATTTAAGCCAACGTATTCCATGTTCACAGCTGCTAGCGTATTTTCCGGCATAGGTTCGCTAAGCACGGCCCGCGCCCATACTTCGGCAACACTGATAGCTTTCTCAATATTCAGGCTATCACTCTCACGCCCTAGATTTTCTTTTAAACTTGCAAAATAATGTACTTTTATCGCCACAGCCATTCACTCATGCACTAAAAAAATAGATAATATACAGATATAGCTTATATCATGCCAGTCTCTCCCTCTATTATTACAAATGAATTTCTTTATTGGCGGACTGAAATTCACTCTACCCAACTACCCTGCACTATGACAAAACTGACCCACTTCAATCAATCCGGTGAAGCCCATATGGTGGATGTCGGCCATAAAGCTATTACCGAGCGCATGGCAATGACTACTGGCTATATAGAAATACTCCCGGGCACCCTTGCATTAATTATCAGCGGACAGCATAAAAAAGGCGATGTACTTTCGATTGCCCGTATTGCAGGCATTATGGCCAGTAAGAAAACAGCTGATTTAATTCCTCTGTGTCACCCTCTACCCATTACTCATGTAGAAGTTAACTTTACTACCGACACAGAAAATCACCGCATACACTGCAATACAATAGTCAAAACCAATGGCCAGACGGGTGTCGAAATGGAAGCACTGACCGCAACCCAAGTCGCATTACTAACGATCTATGATATGTGTAAAGCCGTGGATAGGGGTATGACCATTAGTGGCGTACAACTGGATCAAAAATCCGGCGGCAAGTCAGGGCATTGGCAACGCTCAAATCCAGTATAAACCAGTGATTTATTTTACTGATGCCATCACAGCAGCAATCAGACTATTGCTACAATTTGGCCCTGAAATATATCTGATTGTCTGGACATCATTAAAAATAGCACTGATAGCAACCACAATTGCAGCGCTGATCGCCATTCCTACCGGGATAGCGATTGCAGTAATTAGATTTATCGGCAAACGCCTAGTATTGCAACTGCTAAATACCTTAATGGCCATGCCGACAGTAATGATTGGTCTGATTTTCTACGGCCTACTCAGCCGGAGAGGAGTGCTTGGTGATTATGGATTACTATATACCGAGACCGCTGTGATTATTGGTGAAGCCAGCTTAATATTGCCAATCATTATTAATATGTGTGTCGCCGCCGTGCAGTCAGCCGATAGTCGATTATTACCTACGCTAAAATCGCTGGGTGCAACACACGTACAATTAATCATGCCACTATTAAAAGAATTGCGTTATGTCATCCTGGCGGCTGTGATTACCGGCTTTGGCCGCGCTATTGGAGAAGTAGGAGCTGCCATGATGCTAGGCGGCAACATATACGGCGCGACCCGCACAATGACAACAGCCATTGCTCTGGAGACCAGTAAGGGAGACTTTGAACTAGGTCTTGCTTTAGGCCTGGTGTTATTGATTATTGCCTTTACAGTCAACTTTGCGTTACAGCAACTTGGCCCCAAAAGCAGTTCATAGAAACCTACTTTTCTGAAAGCGCTGATTCTCTCTTTAATGCGAGATCGCCCTAAACTACGCAAACAATACTATGCTATTATAAGCAATTAATTATTCAATAATTGATTAAGCAATTAGTTGGCAAGGATGCAAACAATCTATTGCTTTAATATCAGATTATTAATCTTGCCGGCCTTACCATGCACAACAAACTCTTTTATTACCGACTAATACCTGTAGTATTCATATTACTTGCCTTAAGCATCTGGTTACAGCCTACTTTCTTTCAACGCGCGGCAGGTATCAATTTACCTAAAGGGCAGCATCCCCAACTTAGCCAGCCGCTAAAAATTGAAAAGCCTTGTGTAGACTTACATCCCGAATGGCGTGCGGCACAAGTAGTCGATGGAGTTGAGATTGCCGAATCCTTATTATGTGAACCGGATAACCCCTACAATATCGCGGCCTTCGTCAAAGGCATAAATAATATCTCCATGCATACTTTGATGAACATTCGTTTAGCAGAGGATGCCTTAACAAAAAGTGATGACTTGGACAATGATGGTGACCCGGATATCATCCGCATCAAACTGGAAGTGCTGGAACTCAATGGTGCAACGCCCGATAGCCCAGGCGTATTTCCTACTTATGATATTGCCCCTGGCATACAACCTGGTATGTGGGCGTTTTCTCCTAAACTACGCGGCATGAGCGTGAAAAATTTTCGCTCGCAAAAGGCCAATGCTATCTTACGCGCACCCTCCCCTGTTATTCGTATCGAACAGGGCGATAAGGTTTATATCACTTTGGAAAACACCCATTATTTTCCGCATACCCTACATTTTCATGGGGTAGATCATCCCTTTAAAACGTCAACGGGCGGCGATAATGATGGCGTACCCGTGACTGGTGAAAAACCAGTAATGCCCGGAAAAACACGCACCTATGAATTACAACCGCGTCACGCCGGCACCAATCTCTATCATTGTCATGTGCAGACTGATAAACATTTAATGATGGGTTTAAATGGCATGATTGTGGTTGAGGAAAACAAGCCGAACAACTGGGTGCAAACCTTTAATGTCGGCGCCGGGCATGTACGTCATCCGTCGGTTGCAATTAAGGAAAAATTTGATCGTGAATATGACCTGCATTATCAATCCATTGATAAAAACCTGGCAAAGACCATACAGAAATCCAATGATATACGCGTGATATCCAAAGAAATGCACCGAGTCTACAATATGAGCGAATCCCGCGAGAATTACTTTATGCTTAACGGACATTCCTTTCCTTATACTTTGCGTGATGCCCTCATTATTGCCAAACCCAATGAAGATATAAAGCTACGTATTCTTAATACCCAGCACAGCAATATTGCCGTTCATATTCATGGGCATAAGGCGACGATTACTGACTATGATGGCGTAGCCCAAAATCCTGCCGCACAAATCACTCGTGATGTCTATGACTTATCCGCCGCTCAGCGCATAGACCTGCATTTACAAACCGTTAATGATGGCTTACACAGTTATGGTGAGGGCGTGTGGTTATTTCATGACCACGTGGAAATGGCGGTTGCCAATGATGGTATGAGTCCTGGAGGGAATATCGCCTTCCTGGTTTATGAAAGCCTGCTCAATGAACAGGGCATGCCTTCTGTGCTGCGTGATGATGCCTTAGATGATGTGCTTACCAATAGCTATTATGCTAAACAGCTCCCGCTCTGGGGTAAACTACAGGCGGGTATGCTTGCGCCTGACTACCTGCGCATTATTCTGTTTGGTTTATTAATAGGACTAATTATCGGCCTGGTTGTGTTTATTATTCGTGGCTTGAATAGGGCTGAATCATGAAAACAATTACATTATTTCTGTTCTTCTGCTTGTTTGCCAACCCCAGTTTTGCCGCAATGAATCATGGCAATATGATCATGGATGATAAGAGTATGATTATGAATAACAACCCGGATCAACTCCCCAGAGACTGCCAAGAAATCTCCGAAGATATTGATATCACTATTCGGGGTGGGCACAAATATGCTACAGACTTTGCCGGCAAAATGTTTACCTATGATAAACGTGATTTGCAGGTTCCTCCTTGCGCGCGTGTTAATATCACCTTTATCAACGAGGATGATATCCGCCATCAATTTATGCTGCATGGACTCCCTGGCTATATTTATCCAAAAGGCATGTTTACCATCGAAATCTATGGCAAGGGGCAAAAAACCGGCTCGTTTATTGTGCCCAGCCGTGACTATACTTATTACATCCACTGTGAAGTATCGCAGCATACCGAAAAAGGAATGAAAGGCCAGTTAAAAGTCGGTAAAGGCTCAGGCAATCTGGATAGCATCCTAGGCCTGACAGCACCTTTAACGCCTGATCTATACCCTATTAACAATACGCATTACACCTGGTTGGCATTGCTTTACAGTATTATTATTGGGGCGGTATTAATAAAAATACTGAACAGCTTTCTTGTCAAATCGGTCAAACACTAGGCAACTCTTTAGCTTTCACTGCCTTACCTACAAATGAGAACAATAATTCTGTCACACAACCCAGGTATTGACCCATGAGCCTGACTGAGACTTACTTTATTTTGACCTATTTAAGTCATGTCACCGGTTTGTAATTCGCCCGCTTATAAAGACTATTACTGCACTAGTAAATAAATTGACGAGTTTAGTAACTACACCTCTAAAATACTAATATTTTTTTCACGACAATTAAATTTTATAAAAAATGGACTAAAGTCCTCCCTATTGGGTTAAGTGTAGTAAAATCAGAGGAAATTTTAAAAAGGTTTATATCATGATTGGAAAAATAAAAAGTTACGATGAAGACACGCAAACAGGCGTCATTAAAAGCGAGGAATTGACTTACGATTTCCATGTCAAAGACTGGAGTGAGCCAGTCCTACCTATTATTGACTCTGATGTATTGTTTGAAGGTGAAGGCGATACTGCCACTATAGTTACCCTGATTGGTAACTATCTGGATCATCAAGATCCAGTAAAGTCCCGGCGCATAGCACTGCTGCTAGCCCTTTTCCCATTAACTGCTTTCTTTAGTGGTCACCGCTGGTACCTGGGTTTTTATAAATTGGCTATCATACAAACTATCGTATGTATTGCAACGGTTGGCTTCGGCTTATTATGGCCACTTGTTGAGGGCTATTTACTGTATACAGGTAACATCCATAAAGACCAGCAAGGTCGCCCCTTAAAATAAAACTTTTTAGCGCATAAGAGACTAAGAACAATGCTAATACAGCCAAAATTTTCCTACGCTGAATAGCTGTATTTTTAAGCAGATGATTTAGGGTGAAAAATATTTTTCGATCTATCGTTAGCAAATGCTTGCTTTGCTAGCTTCTTTTGCGCTTGCTGTGCAGTTTCTCACTCGCATACCTTTAAATATCAACATCACTGTTTCAGAGCAGCGACTTGGGCAATCAGTGCTATTTTATCCTTTGGTAGGCTTGCTGATCGGCACCTTTCTGCTAATACTTATCCGTCTATTGCCAGAACAATCATTTGCTATCAATGCAGCGATTATATTAACTGCCTGGGTTCTTGTAACAGGCGGCCTTCATCTAGATGGCCTTGCTGATTGTAGTGATGCCTGGGCAGGTGGGCTAGGTGACAAAGAACGCAGCCTAAAGATTATGAAAGATCCAGCAGCAGGCCCTATTGCTGTGATTATTCTGGTTTTGATTTTGCTCTTAAAATGGAACGCAATACAAAGTCTGTTGCTCGCTGATACAGGACTAAACTTTCTTTTACTTGCGCCTTTCCTGGGCCGGGTAAGTATTTTAATACTGATGCTCAGCACACCTTATGTGAGAGAAAATGGTTTAGGCAGTGCCATGCAGAAACACCTCCCCCAGTTAGCAGCCAAACTGATTGTATTGATATCTTTGCTACTGTGCGTCTGGTTCACAACTTTTTATACCCTACTCTCGATGCTTTTGCTGGTTGGCGGGATAAGGTATCTTTCTATACAACGCATACAAGGCGTGACTGGCGACATTTATGGTGCCAGTGTAGAAATAGTAGAAACAGCTATTTTAATTAGCCTGGCGATGATTTATGGATGAACATAAATTTTCCGATGCGGAAATAGCTGGCGTTTATCGCGCTATTGCCGAGCGCCGTGATATGCGCCATTTTATTGATAAAAAAATAGCTCCTAACACTTTAGAGAAACTGTTAAAAGCAGCTCATCAGGCTGGTAGTGTCGGCCTCATGCAACCCTGGCGATTCATCAGAATAAGCGACTTAAAATTACGCCACGCCATATATCAACTAGTAGAGCAAGAGCGGCAACTCACAGCAAAAGCATTGGGCGAACGCCAGGATGATTTTATGAAGCTCAAGGTTGAAGGTATTTTGGAGTGTGCCGAGTTATTAATCGTAGCGCTACCCGACAAGCGTGAACAACATATTTTTGGCCGCCGCACTTTGCCGGAAATGGATATCGCTTCGACTGCCTGTGCAATTCAAAATATATGGCTTGCTGCCAGGGCCGAGGGTTTGGGTATGGGCTGGGTTTCTTTATTTGATCCGCAACAATTAGCCACGCTTTTAAAGATGCCGCAAGGCAGTCAGCCTATTGCTATTCTGTGTCTTGGCCATGTCGAAGAGTTTTATTCAAGGCCGATGCTAGAATTAGAGAATTGGGCCCAGGGTCATGCTCTGGAAGATTTTGTGAGTGAGAACTATTGGCCTGTTTGATCAACCGCCAGAATTTTTGATTAGCCAGGATGGGTAGAGCAGCTTATTGCTAAACCCATCATGCTATATAACTATTTCTTCGAGAAAATATCCTTGTTTATCTTTTGAAAAACAAAAACACAAAAGTGCATTTTAAAGTCATCTCTCCGCCTTCTAGTTTAATAACTTTACACGTTTCCATTTTAGTTCTGCCCGGGTTTACTTGCTTCTTGACAACTCCATCTTCCACAATGTATTTTAAATTGATCTTAAGCGTTTTTGTGCGTCCGAAGCGATCTTCGGATTCAGTATGAATGACGCCGTCTTTTCTAAAATCCCAAATAGAAAATAATTCTACTTTTTCCTTATGCAATGCGGCGGATTCAGCAAATAAAATCCATTTACCCACAATTTGCGAATTATCTTCTAATGACACATCTGCATTGGCAGAAATAGAGAATAAAAGCACAACACCAGCCAATAAAGCTTGTTTTAGTTTCATATTAACCCTCTCTTTTTATAATTGTTATCAATCTAAAAATGATTATTTCCTGCGCACTAAGTACTACATTAATAATTGTAACACGCTGCTGCTCTCTATATAGGGAATTATTGCACACCAGCAAAATGTCGGTGCTGCAGTAATAAATTTTTAAAGCTCTCGGGATCTTTTATCTGCGTTATTTCCCCCTGTCTAGGGTTTAGCTTGTGTTCTAAACGGGACACCCAGAAACGTAAACAGGCGCGACGTAATAATAGCGGGAGATATTGCTGTTCGTCATCCGTTATCAGTCTTTGCTGCTGATATGCCTGGATAAAAACATCTTGTCGATGCTGCTCGTAGGAGCCTTGTGCATCAACGCACCAGTCGTTTAAGGCAATCGCGATATCCAGTACATAGCAATCTCGGCAGGCAGCATAAAAATCCAGCATCCCGCTTAGCCTATCACCCTTAAATAAAACATTATCCTTAAATAAATCGGCATGTATGATGCCCTGCGGTAAATGCAGAATAGAATATTGACATTGATAATTCAACTCATCCTTTAATAGCTCAGCATCTTGCTCTGACAAATGACTACCCAGAGATTTTACGCTTGCCTGTATCCAGGCTATGTTTCTAGGATTGGCTTGCTGAAAAGCTAATGACGAACTCTGTAAATGTAAGCGCGCCAAAGCCTTGGCAACTGATCGACACTGCATCTCTGTTGCCTGTTGCACCGACTCACCGGGCAAACAACTAAATACTGCGACAGACTTTCCTGATAATTCCTGTAGATACTCCAGTTTTGTATCTAGCAGCGGAACAGGGTAATAATTGTCATGCTTGCCAAGCTCATCTAACAAGCCAAGATAGGGCATTATCTGCTCAGCTGTAGAGTGCTCATAGATAGTTAATACAAAATCCCCCTGAACAGTCTGTAAAAAGTAATTGCTATTTTCTATTCCGGCACTTATACCTGTATAGCGAATAAGCGGGGCAAGTTGATAAAAACTTAAAACTGACTCAATTTCAGAACGCCTTAAAGAAGTATAGACTGACAAGAATTTACCAGCTAAAAATGGTCCATTGATTAATTTTTATTAAACTATCCAGGTCACTCTCACTAACCTCTTCCATCTCTCCATCGCCATCAGGATCAATAAAATAATAAGCCGGACCTATATCAGGGATCACTTTTATTTTGTAGATTTTGCCATTAACACGGTATTCGTGAATGGTTTTTTCGCCGCGTCGGGTAATGGTGATATCCGCATCCATAGGCTCACCATCCTGAACCGGCAATGGCATCTCAGGCACCTCCGGAGAGTCTGTTATTTCAGGTACGTCTTCCTCAGCTAGCGCAGCAGTGGAAAATAAAAACAGGCACACTAAAAGGAAACGAAACATAAAAACCCTATCCATTTAAAATGAAACAACACATTTATTATACTCTCACAAGCCATTGTTTGCGGAATTTATCAGAGTACAACTTTTTCTCTAATGGTTTAAATTAAGGTATAGTGTCTGCAATAAACACACTGCAAAGGAATACTACATATGAACAGCGCTAACCTCATACATACAATCCTTATTGTCGGAGGCGGCTCAGCGGGCTTGGAACTGGCGACTAGTCTGGGCAGAAAGTTAGGTAAGCCGGGCATAGCAAAAATTGTTTTACTGGATGCCTCACAAACCCATATATGGAAACCTTTATTGCATGAAGTGGCAGCAGGCACGCTCGATGCTTCTGAAGAGCTTGAATATATGGCTCAGGCATACCGCAATCATTTCCACTTCCGCCTGGGTAAAATGCAAGGCTTAGATAGAGAAAAACAGGAAATTTCCGTAAGCCCAACCTTTAATGATGCAGGGGAAGAGTTAATACCGCAACGTACGTTTCACTACGACACGCTAGTGATGGCTGTCGGCAGTATTAGTAATACCTTTAATGTAGAAGGCGTAGATCAGCAGTGCATGTTTCTGGATAAAGTATCCGAAGCATTCAAATTTCAAAAACACCTGGTGGAAGCATGCATCAAATTACACGCACAACATGAACATAATAACGAGCGGCAATTGTCGATAGCGATCATTGGCGGCGGCGCTACCGGCGTAGAATTAGCTGCACAATTATACGAGGTCGCCAGAGTTCTCGCGATTTATGACATGGATGAAGGCGTCGATAAGGTAAAAATCACCATCATTGAAGCCTCACCCCGATTATTAGCCGCCCTTCCCGAAAACCTATCGATCGCCACTCAGAAACAACTGGTCAAATTAGGCGTAGAACTCAGGTTAAATCGCCATGTTATTAAAATAACAGACAATAGCATTGAAACCCAGGATGGAGAAATAATCCCTGCTGATTTAAAAGTGTGGGCAGCGGGTATTAAAGCACCCGAATGGTTTAAAGATTTAGATGGCCTGGAAATTAACCGCATTAATCAATTAGTCGTTAGCCAATCCTTGCAAACTACCGATGCCAAAATTTTCGCCTTAGGCGATTGTGCGGCTTGTCCCTGGCCGGGGCATAAGGAAAATGTACCTCCGCGCGCTCAGGCCGCTCATCAACAGGCAACAACATTGCATAAAACACTGGTCAACCGCATGAACAATAAACCTGCTATTGATTATTTATATCGCGATTATGGCTCGCTAGTATCTCTGGGCAAATACTCGACAGTAGGTAATATGATGGGCAATCTTATGGGCACTGTTACTATAGGCGGTTTTATTGCCAGAATCGTGTATTTATCCTTATATACCATGCATCAGGCCGCACTATTTGGTTACTTCAAAACAGGCATGCTGACACTCTCTAACCTATTTAGAAGCACGATTAATTCACGGATTAAATTACATTAATAATGGCTGACCTTATTCACCATAAATAACACCACCCACCTATTTTATATAGCCAACCCACATGAGCCTACTTGTTGAAAAAATTACCCAGTGGATGGATAAACTGGTTTCTCTGATTATATTACTGGTGATGTTGCGTCTGGTTTTATACATGCTCAGCAGCCTGTATGCTTCTGCTCAAAGGGTAGCTAATGGAACCATGTGGCTTACAGGCCATGATGCTGAAATACTCGACTGGGTGGTATTTTTTATCATCATGGTAAAAGCCTACAAAGTGCTGGTTTCCTATACAAAATACCAGCATATCAGCATCCGTTATATTACCGAGTTAGTGATCATTACCTGCTTTCTTGAATTTATTTTTGAACAGGATATAAATGAACAAATCCGCATTATTTTAGGCGCTGTAGGTATAGGAACCTTGTTTTTATATCTTTATTTTTATCAAACCATTAAAGACATGGATAATGGTCATTAGCCCTGCCTTATAGGTTAAAAATGTACGCCCGCTTTTACTGATTTTCTATCCTTATCCTTATCCGTTTCGTTTGCGTATTTTGAATTTACATGCTTAAATCACCGATCATAGCCTATTCGATTACCTAGTTCCCCTGTCGATTAGTCGCAAATTGATGTTGCATTTCGCCTCACTGCAACTTAACCATCTAACCGAGGTAATAAAATGGAGATAATAATATGAATAGTCTTTCGGCACTTTCTGTCAGCATTGGCGTTATCGCAGGGCTCGCAACATTTTTGGCTGTTGGGCCTTTAAGTGGTGTCTTTTTAATCTGGGCAGCAACTATCTCATGGGCAGCCTATTTTGCTTTAGGCGGTACTGATGAAGCGGCAAAAAATACTGCCGTCTGTAGTGTTTTTGGTGTCGTGGTAGCAACCTATGCAGCTTATGAAATTGCTACGATTTCACCGGACACCTTACTTGGTTTCCCAATGATGGCAGCAGTTATTGTCACCTTTACCGTGATCGCCATGTGCTTGGCAGCAAACATCCCGGCACTTGCAGCAATACCAGCCAGTGTCCTTGGCTATTCTGCAACCTTTGGCTATTTGTTACAAACACCTGATAAATTGTCCGCAGACGTGCTACTCAACCTAGGATGGGATAACCCTATTTGTGTTATATCCTTCTCGCTTCTGCTAGGGGTGGGACTGGGCATAGCCTCAGCAAAGCTCGCTGCTAAATTGACAACGATTGAGGGTTAATCTGCGTAGTATTCGAATTTATTAAGGAATAGGGTCATTGCAACCCTATTCCTTTTTTTAATGCCCATCAGTCAAGAACGAACACGAAATAAAGTACACAACTACATCTGGAAGTGCGGTCTTTAGCCCCGCATGATAGAGTACGGCGCTAACGACCGCACTCCCAAGTTGCTCAAGTTATTTCATGCACATTCCTATGTAAGATTTTTCTCTATTTCCTTTAGCTCTCTCCCGCTGGCATCTTTCCAGCTTGTCAGTCCATTTGTGCTGCCTCCACAAACAACACCCCCTGCTGTGCTTGGAGAACCAAATTCTATATCTTTAGTAAAAACCAGAGAGTCCTCTTTAAGCTCAAGTAAGCCCTTATCTATTAACCGATCTCTCTTAGTTCCAAGTATTTTTGCTGCGTTTCTATGCTGCAAAACCGCCTGGGAACCGGCAAAAACCACAAAACCATTCGCGGTTCTTTTACCAGTAGCTGTTAAACCTTTTATCTTGCAATATAAAAGCTCTTCATCAGAACTGTGATCTTCCGATAGTTTATTAAATTCAGAAACACCCAACACGGGCAATAACTGAAGACATCTTTGCAGAAAAATGTCCATTTCGGCGGCATCTGATTCAGGCAACTTAGCCCCGCTTGCAACCACATTCATAACTTTTGCAGAGCCAATATCTATAGCCATTTCTATCAACTTACCCTCAAGGTAGCGAATATGACCTTTTGTCAGATTCTCATCCTTGGAAACAAAAACAGTTACCGCATTCCAGAAATCTTTACTTGCATGTCCTTTTAGCCTTTTGGATACATCCTCTGCTTCGCCTATATAAATTGCATTATCAGCCATCTCTGGATCTACTCCGGTTAATATGTAAATACCTGGGCTACCCAGCTCCTCTCTCTTTAATAGTTCTGGAATCTCGGTACGGGGTGCAGCAATAGCTTTCCCTGACCAGTTAGATAACTCCGCAGTTCTTAGCCCATTTGGACTTCCATGAATCAGAAATAATTTGATTGTTGTCGCTTGCGTCAATGAACTCTCCGAATAGATAAACAGTAATAATTCCCAAAAAATTAATCCCTTCTAATAATATGAAACGCATAAAGAAGTTGAAAAACACACTTTCATTCACTTCATGCCCTTCATGGTGAAAAAATATTTTCAACCTGGCGCAGCTAATTGATTAAGAATCAGCATTAATCATATGTGTCGCTAGATCATCTATTGCCTGTTTAATATTTTTTCTAACTTCATCCGGCATCGCTATTTCATATGAGGCTTTACGCATACAAAATACCCACTGATCACGCACTTGTTGATTTACTTTAAATGAAAAATGCCGCTGCCTTAAGCGCGGGTGTCCATATTGCTGAATAAATAAATCCGGGCCGCCTAGCCAGCCTGATAAAAACTTAAATAATTTATCTTTGGCTGAGGATAAATCCGGCGCATGAATTGCTCTGAGTTCTTTTGCCTCAGGCAAAGTATCCATATAGAAATAAAACCGCTCTACCAAGCTTAATACTCCCTTTTCGCCACCCATTAAAGTATAAGGAGTCTGCTGCTGTACATCTGTCATCTGTTTACTTTTTTATTTTAAAATTAGTTGTTTAATATTACCAAAGTCTTGTAAGATTAGGTTTGTTATTCTTTTATCACTACGGCTATTATTATTATGAGATTAAATGTTGCTGCTACACCTGCCAGTGCAAGCACACTGGCGACTAATAAAGTTTTAAGAAACACCTATATGCTACTTTCTTTAACTTTACTTTTCAGCGCTTTCACAGCCGGCCTTGCCATGACGCTTAATATGCCTCCTTTAGGCATGATTGTCACTATGATTGGCTATTTTGGTCTGTTATTTGTCACCACTAAATTTAGTAATAGCGCTTTAGGCCTGGTATTTATCTTTGCTTTAACCGGCTTTATGGGACTTACCCTGGGCCCAATCATAAACATGTACCTTAATGCATATTCCAATGGTCATGAACTTGTGATGACGGCATTAGGCGGCACTGGCGTTATTTTTATCGGCTTATCTGGCTATGCTTTAACCACACGCAAAGATTTCAGCTTTTTAGGTGGATTCTTAATGGTCGGAATTTTAGTTGCCTTTCTTGCTGGTATCGGCGCGATGGTTTTCGCTATTCCAGCGATGTCCCTGGCAGTTTCTGCGATGTTTATTTTATTGATGTCAGGTATGATTTTATACCAGACCAGTGAAATCATTCACGGTGGAGAGACAAACTATATACTAGCGACTATTTCCTTATATGTTTCTATTTACAACCTGTTCTTAAGCTTGTTGCAAATCTTAGGCATATTTGGTGGCAATGACTAAGCAATAGCTCTTTACAACTGATTTAAAAGCCCGGTTCTACCGGGTTTTTTTATGCCTGGCTAAAAAGCATAATCATAATCAAGGGCTCAGCCAGCTTGATATTTATATTCGATACTTTTTCTATCTCCTCCATGGGAGGCTAGCTTAGTTGTTCTTGAAATTAACTTGCTAATTTTAGTATGCAATTTATCACTGCCATAAACTTCTCCTGCCAATGTTGCCTTTGTTATTTGCGCTTGTTACAAGGTAATATTTAGCGCGTCCAATAGAGCCTTAAAATGATTGTAGCGCTATTCAATCGCACCCCCTAAATTTTTATATAACTCATGCTCTGTAATTAAGCTATCAGGTTTTCCTAAAGCATTATGTCGATAACTGGACCATTCATAATCATCCGGCGTCTCAACCATATTCGCTTTAACAGGATTCATTTCAATATACTTGTATAAAGTAACAGACATATCTGTTCGCCATCGACTGCATAAACTTCGCCAGTGGCTGTTTATCTTTTGGCGTGATAAGCAGATGTAAGTGATTTGTCATGATGACATAGGCATGCAAGCAACAACCTGACTTTGATAATGAAAATGCGCTATCTTCTTTTATTCTGACCATGCCATCCAGACTCAAAGATATCTTGTCTATTATTGCCTCGATGCATGATATGCAGAGGCTGGTCGTGTATTACTATTCTTGATAATCTTGCCATGATTAAACTATACTAATCTTTGGAGTCTTCACCAACTAACCACGTTTCTGCAAGGAATAGACTATGAAAAAAAGTACACGGGTCATCATTACTTTTATTTTTCTTTGTGTGAGTACCCCAGCATTTGCTCTTGATACTCCTACGCTGACAGTTTCAACCTCAGGTTTTGATCTTTCACTGTCGTGGACATCTATTTCAGGCGCTACTGGCTACACACTTCATTACGCTCCTAATCCTTACGAGGGAGAGCAAACAATTGAAAGTGTTGATATGGAGACTGCTATGAATTTTTCAACAACTCTCTGGGATGGAGCTTCTTATTATGTGGCTATTACTGCAAGTGATGGTAGTAGCAATAGTGATTATTCAAACATTGAGTTGTTCACTCTTACAGACGATCAAGTAGTATGTGCAGCTATTTATAACCCAGTATGTGGCGTTGATGGCAATACATACAGTAATAGTTGCAATACTGATGTGGCAGGTATTGAGATTGATTACCAAGGGGTGTGTGGTGAATGAGGATTCAAGGGGTCAGCCAGCTTGATTTTGATTTAGGCTGTCCCTTAATCTTGCAGCATTTCTAATGCCAGTTCTGCCATATTCTCTGAACCGCCGCCTTTCCCCACTTCTATTTTCACCGTTTGTAAACCGTCGCGTACCGTTGCAGCATACTGCTTATCTGTTAATAAGTGAATTATCTCTTGTGCTAGGTTTTCCGGCGTTGCCTGATATTGTATAAACTCCTTTACCACAGACTTTCCGGCGATAATATTAGGTAAGCCGATAAACTCTGTATCGACCAGTATTTTTGCTAGTAAATAGGTGATCGTCGATAATTTATAGGCGACTAGCATGGGCACGTTAAGCAGGGCAATTTCGAGTGTCGCCGTACCTGAAACGGTCATGACTGCATCACAGCATTGCACTACATCATGAAACTGATTTTTTATGTTTGTAACCTCAATGCTTGATTGCTGGAAGGAAGCTTGTAATAGTTCGTCGCTGACAGAATCAGCCTGAGGCAATACAAACTGCACTCCAGGTATTTCCTTTTGAATGCGTTCGGCTGCCCGTAACATAACAGGTAGCATACGATTTATTTCATCAGTACGACTGCCCGGTAATATCCCAACGACAGGCTGATCCATAGCCAAGCCATACTCTTTAAAATCTTCATCTCTGCTACGCTTTGCATGCGCGGTTTCCACAGAAGGATGTCCCACATAACGTACTGGTACATTTTCCTTTTCATAAAAAGGCACTTCAAAAGGAAATATAACTGCCATCATATCAATGACCTTGCCATATTTAACTACGCGCCCCGGCCGCCAGGCCCAGATTTGCGGACTGACATAAAATAATACTTTTATGCCATTTTTCTTGGCAAATCCGGCTAATTTAAAGTTAAATTCTTTATAATCAACACAGATCAATAAATCAGGGCGTTGCTCTAGCAGCAAGCTCTGCATGGCATTTAAGGCTCTCTTTATCTCGGCGTAGCGCTTAATCACTTCGATCACGCCAATAACACCAATATTAGACGAGTCATACTGTATGTCTATCCCGGCTTCGGCCATCTTCTTACCGCCCATACCGATACCCTGTATATCAGCGCTACGCTTTTTTAATTCTAGAAATAAATTTGCGCCATGCTGATCGCCGGAGGATTCTCCAGACACCAGCATCACTTTCTTGGACAAACCACTCATTAAGGTATGACTCCGATACTATTTAAATATAAAATATGCTTATTGTATTTAACCAAAAACCGATCCACCATCATAAAGGCACCAGCATGGCAATCTCATTACAAGACCAGCTTTTGAACTCTGGCCTGATTAAGAAAGATAAGGCGAATAAAGCAAAGAAAGAGAAGTATAAACAATCAAAGCAACAACGCAATAGCAAAACTACGCAAACTGACGAGGCCACCTTGCTTGCACAAAAAACGTTAGCTGAAAAACAGGCAAAAGACCGTCAGTTAAACCAGCAGCAAAAGGAAGTCGCTGAAAAAAAAGCCATTGTTGCACAGATTAAGCAACTTATTCAGCTCAATATTCAGGCGAAAGATGATAACGGTGTTGCCTATAATTTCTCTGACAATAATGCGGTCAAGAAAATTCATGTCAATCAAGCGACATTAAAAAATATCAGCAATGGTAAATTAGCTATCGTTAAATATAACACTAGCTACGAGCTGGTTCCTACCCAGGTAGCTGAAAAAATCAAGCAACGTGATGCCAGCTTTATCCTGGTTCTTAATGACAAGATCGAAGATGAGCTAGCAGCAGATGATCCCTATGCTGATTTCCAGATTCCTGATGATTTAATGTGGTAACGCTCTAATCGTCTTGTTTTATGCGCAAGCGCAAACCATTTAATAGAACTAATAATAACAAGCCCATTAGCAGACTCGGCATTAAAGTAAAATAACGCTGAAAAAAAGTGGCTTTAGGCTGGCGGGTGTAAGGCACTGTGTATAACCCTGCCCACTCTTGATGCATGGGTGATTGCTGCAATACCTCGCCTGAAGCCAGCACAACTGTTGAAATACCGGTATTAGTGACCCGTACCAGCGGTCTGCGCGTTTCAATTGCGCGGCCTAATGTCATATACATGTGTTGATAAGGCTCTTGCCAAGTGCCATACCAGGAATCATTGGTTACATTCACTATAAACTGTGCGCCTAAATCGGCTAAGGATTTTGAAAAATCGGGGTAAAGGCTTTCATAACAGATTTGCGGGCCAATTTTATAATCCTCTAAAGCGAGTAATTGAGTAGGACCCTGACCACGACCAAATTGTCCGACAATAGGCAACCATTCCCTAAACACCGGAAATTTCTCTTCGCCGGGGATATATTCACCAAAAGCCAATAAAATACTTTTACTGTAATAAGGCGCTTGCACCTGCCCTTTTTTATCTAAAACAAATAAAGAATTAGTAATCAAGCCGCTATCGGGATCTTTGCCATAAGCTCCAGTGATTAATGCAACCTGGCGTTTATTAAGATATTGAATTAATTGCTGATATAAATAACTCTCCTGGTATTCAGGATTTAATAGCGACGGAAAGGCAGTTTCAGACCAGAGGATAAAATCTATCGGTTGATCAGCATATTTAGTCAGACCTTTATCAGTCGCTGCAAAATATTTATGTAGAATTTGCTGATAAAAGCCGCGCCCTAACTCAGCCGCCATTTTCTCGGCATTCCCTATATTGGCTTGTACCAGCAATGTATTAAAGCTGGCATCGGGTTTAGGCTGCCATGCTTTAATGCTTAAGCCGAAAGCATTAAGCAAGGCAAACACCATAATGACTCGTACAAGAATGCTACGGCCTTTTTTATCTGCTCTATGCTGCCAGGCATAATACAGCGGAACATTTGTCAGCACGGTTAACATGCTAAGACCGCTAAAACCGATATATTCCGCTAAATGATAAACCGGGATTTGAGCAAAATACCAGGTATAACCAAAGTTCCATTTAAACAACATGGGCATCGCCCATAAAGCCAAAGCGGTAAATAAGCCCATCGCAAAAATAGACAACCAGCCGGTATAGAGTTTTTGTTTACGACCTATAAACCATAAGATACCGGCGACAGGGACAAACAGGTGTGCAAACAAGGCAAATAACAACATCCCTAACCCAGCAATAACCCAGGGCACATGAGCAAATTCGTGTAATAAAAAGGTAACCCAGTTAAAGCCAATCAGGGTAAAAACAAAGATAGTGACAAAGCCGCCTAGGATGACATTTTTCAGCCTTGTTTGCTGCTCCCAGAATATCCATAATGGAATAAAGCCAAAGGCAGAGGCCCAGGGCGGGAAAGGAATGTAACTGGTACCAATAAAAATACCCGATAGGATAGGTAGTAGCCACGGGCTCGCTAAACTTATTTTCATTACTTATAAAAATTATAATCTGATTGAGTTTCGCTTAGCATTTGCAGATCGTCGTCATCTTCTTTTTTAACCAAATTAAGATGCATTATCTCACAACGTTATCGCGCTTCGACTTAATTCTTCGAGACTTATATTATCATCTATATTTTGATGCCATTTGGTGTTATCAAACGGCCCTCTTTGGATAAGCGCAATAAACCGCTCCATTTCAACATCACCAAGGTGCGCAGCGAGGACTTGAACTCGCTTAGATTTTATTTCTGTATCAGTCATCATATTAAAACCTCTTTAATGAAATCAATCGGATCTACGGTTCCATCGAGAACGCTCAGCATTCCGTGACGCGGAGCGTAAAAACGAGGTGTTTCTTCAAGTCTTTTATGCCCTTCATGGTAAAAATAGACGCTTTCAAACACACAACAGGCCGACCCTTAATCCAGACCCGACAGCTTTTTCTCAACATCGCTTAAGCGTTTTAAAATATTTTTAACCTGTCCTAATAATGCGGGTAATTTAGGGATACTGGCCATTTCTCGCATCACTTGTTTGATTGGTCTGTTTGGTGCGCCCCAGACCACTTGATTAGGCTGTACATCTTTGGAAATTCCGGTTCTTGCGGCAGCGGTTGATCCGTCGCCCATGGTAATATGGTCGGCGATCCCGACCTGCCCTGCTAAAGTCACCCGGTTTCCCAAGGTAACACTACCCGACAGGCCAACATGGGACACAATAATACAATGCTCGCCTATATCGTTGTTATGCGCAATCTGCACCAGATTATCAATTTTTGTTCCTTTGCCTATCCGTGTCATACCAAAGGTCGCTCTATCGATACAGACGTTGCAGCCTATTTCGACATTATCTTCAATAATCACACCACCGAGCTGGGGCACTTTTTTCTGTTGCTGTCCATCCCAGAAATAGCCAAACCCTTCTCCGCCAATAACAGTACCAGCATGGATAGTCACATTATGGCCTAGGGTTACTTTCGACAGAATGGTCACATTCGGGCCTATCCTGCAATGCTCGCCAATTACCACATCATGCGCAATATGCGTATTAGAATCGATTGTGCTATTAGCACCAATAGTCACATTTTCCTGGATAAAAACATGTGCTGCAATACCAGCGGACTTGGCTATTGACACGTTCTTCTCTGCAATAGCCGCAGAGGGATGAATGCCAGTTAAGGTAACACCGGAGTCATCAAACAGCATCATTATGCCGATAAAAATCTCTTTCGGCTTATCGACCTTTAATATATTTTTACCGTCCAGCTCGGGGAAGCTTTTCGGTACAATGATAATCGAAGCATTGCTTTGCTCTGCGACAGTTAGATACTTGTCACTTTCAGCAAAGGCGATCTCCCCTGGAATGGCTAATTCTAATGAGTTTACGCCCCCCACCAGGGTATTGGCATCGCCAAATAATTCGCCACCGACATGCTGTTGAATATCAACTAAGCGCATTTTCATTTCATGTTCCCTGATAAGTAAAGCTGGCTCTAAACCAGACAAGAGCCATAAGCATAGCTTATAATTAATTTATGTCGCATAATAAAAACCGAGCTGATAATAGTCGATATTTTACAGAGAAGTTATTGATTTTGTTATCCAGTCATAACTGATAAATCAGTCTTTTTAATGAACCATACCCTTAACAACTAACTATCATGAGTAAAAATCAAGTACAAAAACAAAAATGGATTTCTGATGCTGCTTATTTCAACTCAATAAAGAGCAAGCTTGAACCTGAACAGGCCCTAACAAACTGGCTAGATGCAGAACAGCAATATCAAGAACTCATGCAAAAACGCGTTAAATCAGGTTTAGTCAGGATAAGCCAGAATTACGCTTCTGCATAATGACAGCGATAAACCTACACGTGGCTTCTTGCATGTATTGTGCATGCAAGAAGCTACCTCTCTAATTTAAGCTAAGCTCTTTTTAAACGCCTCGAACAACTCTAAAACCTGTTGTTTATAATCTTTCTTACCGGTGTCGTCCAAATTTATCCAGCGTAACCGGTTCGCATTGGCAACCACGGTCACTGAAGACATCGCCATCGCCGCGCCGGCAATCATCGGGCTTAATAAAATGCCAAATATCGGATATAACAAACCTGCCGCAATAGGTATGCTGAGTGAATTATAAATAAAGGCGCCAAATAAGTTTTGCTGGATATTGGCTACGGTTGCTTTAGATAACAACATAGCCTCCGGAACCTTAAGTAATGACCCTTGCAAGATCACGATATCGGCACTCTCTATCGCGACATCAGTCCCGGTACCGATGGCAATGCCCACATCAGCCTGCGCTAAAGCTGGCGCATCGTTAATGCCATCGCCCACCATACCGACCACCTGCCCGGCCTGTTGTAACTCTTTAACAACCACTGCTTTATCTGCTGGCAATACCTGGGCTTTTACTTCGCTAATGCCTGCCTGTTTTGCAATGGCCCCTGCGGTAACAGCATTATCACCGGTAACCATTATCACCCGCACACCCTGCTTTTTCAGGCTCTTAATTGCCTCAGCCGAGTCCGGTTTAATAGGGTCAGACACAGCAATAATGCCAGCTATTTTGTTATCTATCGCCAGAAACATCGCAGTCTGACCCAACTTTGACAATGCCAGCATTTTATCTGCAAAGGCCTCAAAGCTAACACCTTTTTCCTGCATCAATGCTTCATTACCAAATAGCACGGCCTGATCTTTAATCATCGCTGACACACCATGCCCTGCAACAGCCGTAAATTTCTTCGCGCGACTTAATTTTAAAGATTTTTCAGTTGCAGCATTCATAATAGCGGAAGCCAAAGGATGCTCGGAGCCCTTTTCAATACTGGCTGCAAATTGTAAAACCTCGTCTGCAGAATAATCAGCTAATGCTTCAATGGTAGATACCGTTGGTTTGCCCATTGTCACAGTACCCGTCTTATCCAGCACTAAAGTGCTGATCTTTCCAGCTACCTGCAAGCCATCGCCATTACGGATCAAGATTCCGGACTGCGCTGAACGCCCTACCGCAACCATTACCGAAATAGGTGTAGCCAGGCCTAGAGCACAAGGGCAGGCAATAACCAGTACGGTCATTGCGGTTACGAAAGCATAACCCAAAGATGGTTCTGGTCCCCAGGTATTCCAGATAAGAAAGGTGAGGATAGAGATACAGACGACAACCGGAACAAAAACACTGGCAATCTTATCGGCTAATTTTGCTAACTCGGGTTTACTGCCTTGCGCCTGACGCACGCTTTTAATAATTTGCGCCAATGCAGTATCACGGCCAATACGCGTTGCCTTGTATAAAAAGCTCCCCTGCTGGTTCATGGTGCCCGCTGCAATACTGGCACCCACTGCTTTTTCTACGGGCAAGGGTTCGCCAGTCAACATGGATTCATCAACAGTAGAATGCCCTTCTATCAGCTCACCATCTACCGCAATTTTTTCGCCTGGACGCACTCTTAAAGTCTCGCCTAAACCGACTTCTTCTATCGGGATGTCTAGCTCTTGCCCGTCTCTGACCACCCTTGCAGTACGCGGTTGTAAACCAATCAAAGCACGAATGGCACTCGATGTCTTGCCCCGCGCCTTGGTTTCCAGTGCCTGGCCAAAATTAATAAACGCCAGAATAATTATAGAAGCTTCAAAGTAAGCATGCGCGGAAAGAGAAGGCAGGTATTCAGAATAATCAATCACCACGCAGGAATACAACCAGGCTGAACCTGTACCCAGAGCAATCAGGGTATCCATATTGGCTTGTCTAACGCGTAATGACTTCACTGCGCCCACAAAAAACTGTCCGCCTGAATAAATCAATATCACCAGCGTAATCAACGCCACTTCAGGCCAGAACCAATTTCCCGTCTCCGAGCCTATCTCTGGAACGCCGCCAAAATGGCCAACAACCATTAACGACACACCAAATACGGCAGCGACCATTGCTTTGCGTATTAAATGCCGGTAACGCGCCATTTCCTGTTCTTCCTGCTCTGCAGGATCTTCAAAGCCCTCCATGACGGCGCCATCATAACCTGAGTCTTTAAGTGATTTTTTCAGTAAATCAGGGTCAACTTGACCTTTTACTATGGCTGAATGATCAGCAAAATTCACTTCGGCAGAAGTTACTCCGTTAACTGAGGTTAATGCAGTTTCTACTGCAGCAACGCATCCGGCACAACTCATGCCTAGTACAGATAATCGAATCTCATGCTCGCTGTTCTCGGCGTTATTTGGGGTATTTTCTTCGCTCATAACAATTCTCTCATTTCGTTATAGACCAGAGGAGAAGGCAAGATTTTGTGTCCACTTTGCTTATTGTCGTAACAGTCTTAATCTACGACTGTAAATCCCGCACCTTCAATAACCTCGATAACTGCATCTTCATCAATCACTGTCTCATCATATTCAATCTCGACCCAGTCGTCAGCATGACTGGCATCCACTGATACAATGGCTTCTTTGCCTGTTAATGCCTTTTTAACTGTATTTTCGCAACCACCGCATTTCATTCCTGTGACGGTTAGTTTCACTGTTGTTGTCATAATTAACTTCCCAAGGTTGATTATAAAAAATTTAGCTAGATATCATACTCGACTAATAAACATTAATCATGATATAAATTAGCAGAACAACAGTTCTGGTTAATACGCCACTCTCTACTTTTAAAACTCAACTTATGCATATCAAAAATTTCATCAAGTACTCGCTCATTTTTTTCCTGTTATTCAGTGGTAAAATTCTTAGCGCTGCGGAACTAACTAATTTAACACCTGGCCAGGTAAATAAAAGCCTGAATAACGAAACTCTGGTTATCGACATCCGCACACCGCGAGAATGGCAAACTACAGGCATAATACCCGGCAGTCATCCGGTTAAATTTTTTGATCAGAACGGCAAGTACGATACCCAGCAGTGGCTTGCAGCAGTGCAAAAATTACAATCATCGCCCGATCAGGAAATTATATTAGTCTGTCACTCAGGTGGTCGTAGTGGTAAAGTGGGTAAACTTTTAAGTAAAAAACTTAATATGCCTAATGTATCGCATTTACAAAATGGCATCAAGTCATGGATAAAGGAACAGCGTCCTACTGAAAAAGCCTGCACAGCCACCCAAACTTGTTAAGCTTATGTCATTCAAAACAATAACCTATCAAACAATTGCGCTTGCCGGCATTACTCAGGCAACCTATCTAGTGCAACAATTAGCTACCCAGGGGAAAGCCGATAAAGAAGCCATGCAAGCCAGCCTAGGTAGTTTATTGGCGCTGGAGGTAGATAATCCAGTCGATATTTATGGCGGGCTTCCAGGCATAAAACTGGGACTTGAGCAATTACAAATGCAGCTCAAAACCCCAAGCGTCCCCAACCCTGAAATCGCACGGTATGCCGCGTCACTGGTGTTTTTAGAAACTAATTTTTCTGAAAATCAGATGATGCAAAAAACCGTACACGATAAACTTAAAATAGCCCTGGCACAAAGCGAACATTTCGGCAAGACGCATGAAAATGTGATTGCAAATCTGGCAGATATTTATCACAGTACCATTAGCACGATGAACCCGCGCATTATGGTCAATGGTGACCAGGCTTTTCTCTCTAAATCGGAAGTCGTTAATAAAATCAGAGCACTATTATTGAGCGGCATTCGTTCTGCCATGCTGTGGAAACAATGTGGTGGTAGCCGCTGGCGCTTTATATTTTTTAGACAAAAGATGCGCACAGAAATTGAATTTTTATTATCCGAGCTAGAAGCAAAGAATACGGCGAAGATAGGCTAAAGTACGCTAGATTAATACTCTCAATCCTTATTTAACTTTTTTGCCGTTTCCAGTAAACTTTGCATTTTTGTATGCCCCAATTCTCTGGCAAGCTGAATATTAGCCCGGGGAATATTTTCCGGATTATTAAAATGCGCCAAAGCGGATTCTATACTTTGCTCCCTGAGCAAATGGAAGATAGGGTAAGGCGCGCGATTCGTATAATTTGCCGGATCATCTACCTCGCTATCAGAAAAACAATAATCCGGATGAAAGCTAGCTAACTGATATATTCCTTCATAGCCTTGCTCTATCATTAAATCATCGGCAATATCCAGCACATCCAGAAAATTATCAAAATCCTGCAATGAGCTTTCGAAAATAAGTAAACTCGTTTCTATCTCACTGTGTTTATCCAGCCTTTCTGTCTCTGCCATCAGATCTTCTAGACAGCATTCCAGGGACTGCGCATCACTGACCTGATAATGAATCTTATCCTGCTCAAAAACAGGCTTGGCAAAAGGGCAAAAGTTAAGCCCTATAACGACATTTTCTAACCAGTGTCTGGTTTGTGCTATCACTTTATTAGTCTGACTAATCATTTATCCTGACTACAATTCAATGTTTAAATCTTCTTCTAACAAGTCTAGTTCTTCCTCATCAAATGACTCGTCCAGCTCAGGCAGCAAAATAGCATTTTCTGCATTCGCGCCTTCAGTAATCCGATAATCCCGCCATTGCAAATAAGAAGCGCGCATAAATAGATAAGGGTCGACAGCCGCCTCATCAATAAAAGTTAAGGCCTGATCAGCATTGGAGCGTGCATTTAACAAATCTAAGACCTGTATCGGCCAAATCAGGTAACTCACAGGACTGGAAGCTGCATCGACAATTTTCCCTGGAATACCTCGATAAGACGAAGGCCCCAGCGCAGGAATAACGACGTACTCTCCACGTGGCACTCCCCAAACCGCCAATGTTTGCGAGAAATCTTCTTCGTGGTATTCAATTTCAGCATAGCTGGCAACATCAATTAACCCGCCCAGACCCAGCAATGTATTTATAACAAAGCGCTCAAAATCGTCTCCTACCGGCGTTCCCTTGCCTTGTAAGGCATCGTTTATGACTGTCCTAGGCTCTTTTAGATTAGTAAAGAAATTGGCAACAGTGCCACTGACGAAGTCCGGCAGAATAAATTGATAGACAGTGACTAGCGGTGATGATACATACGTATCTAGGCCTTTATTAAAACCATACACGCTACGATTGAATTTTTCATGCGGGTCGTCAGGGTTAATTACTTCTACGGTTGCTACCGTTTTTACAGTAGTAGGCTCGCCGGTGCTGGCACAGGCAACTAATAAAACAAAGCAGCTAGCCGCGAGGAAACGCGATAATAATTTTCGAATGATCAAAAGCGAAAGTAGGTTAATTTGAGAACTTTTTGATTTTAACAGAAAGTTCCGCCAACAAGGAATCAAAACCTGATTTTTGTATCACAGCAACATATTCAGAACGCTTTAAGGCCAGATCACTGACACCATTAGTGATGATATTTATGATACGCCAATCATCGCCTTTCTTTTTCAAAAGATAGTCCATGCTGACATCTTTATCGTCAGGGAGTACTAAAAATGTGTGTACATAAATTTGCCCAGGGGACAATTGCTTTACCGATTCAACTTTAAAACTTTGCCCTGAAAAACCATCAAAATAATGCGCATAAGAAGCAATACTTAAAGTACTAAACTTTTTTACTAACTCTTTTTTCTGTTCAGTTGTTAAGGTCTTCCATTCCTTGCTAACCACAATACGGGTAATTTTAACTAAATCATGACTCTTTATTACCGCAGGTTTGAATATCTCAAAGCGTTGCTCAAAAGTAAGCTTATCACCCTGCTGCATAACATTCAGTATCACAGCCTGAAAGTCTTTCACCACTTTACTCGCTGCTGCTTTATCTGCATCGTCTGCAAACCCTACGGAAGTGAAGCAAAATAACGAAAACAACATTATCACTTTTCTAATTAACATCATTCTATTTTAACCTTTCTGATAAATTCGACCTTTCCAGCGCGAACGCTCACCTCGCCAATAGCGAATTGCAGAGGTCCAGGTCATTAACAAATACAAACCAGCGATTACTGGCATGCATAAAGCCCATGCATTATTAAGTGCATAAAAATGCAGGGTGGGTAAGTACAATCCACACATGATTAACAAGGCAAGCACGGAAAAAAACCACGCACTCCCAGTAAAAAAAACCAGGCCATACCAGGGCAACAAATACATCAGTGACATTAGCACAGTGCAGACCAACAACAAGCTCTTGGAATAAAATAACTGCGTATAAGCCGTGCGCGCAACCATATCCCATATTTCTGTCAAGGACACATAGGGGCGCTGGCTAATCACGCTGTGGGTAAGTCCTAGCCAGGTTTTATAGCCTGCCTGTTTGATTTTTTTCGCCAGTGTACAATCATCAATCACTGCATCTTGTATCGCAGCCATTCCCCCAATTGCTTGCAAAGCCTGAGTGTCGACTAAAATACACCCGCCGGCTGCAGCGGCTACTTTACTCGTTGGTTTATTCGCCAACGCAAAGGGGTAGAGCATTTTAAAGAAGTAGATAAACGCCGGCATTAGCATTTTTTCCCAGACTGTATCGACTTTAAGCATCGCCATCAAGGATACAAACTGTAGACTCTCAGCATTCCGTTTGGCTTTTAGAGCGGATAACAAGCCGGGCTTGAGCAAAATATCCGCATCCAGCAGCAACACCAACGGCGTTTGCACTCTCTGCAAACCTTGCTCTTGTGCCCATAATTTACCTGTCCAGCCCGAGGGCAAAGGCTCAGAGCGAATAATCTGTATATTTTCCAGTTCTACCTTACGGGCAATATTTGCCGTACCATCTGTCGATTCGTCATCGACCAGAATAACATGCAAGCCTTTCCCTTGTTGCTTTAAAGCTTTTAAAGTAGCGCCAATCACATCGACTTCATTACGAGCTGGAATAATTACCGTTACATCACTTAAATCTAGCGTTTCCAGACTATCAGCATCTAATAATTCCCGGCTACGCCAAGGCTGCCAGGGAAGTAGCGCAGTAAGCACCCAGATAAATGCAGCCAGACTACTTAAAACGTCAGTCATTGCTTATTAAGACACTTAAATTTCGACTTTAACCGGAATATCTTTCAAGGTCGCTGTCGTCGGTTTAAAGTTTGGAGCTTGTACAATATCGCCATGCGTTCTTGGCCCGCGAATAGACGAGATTAATGCTTTTAACGGATGCGCCAGAGTGTCTTCAACAGCGGTAGCTTCGTAGCCACAATGTGCCATACAACCTTCACATTTAGGGTTTTTGCCAGCGCCATAATTATCCCAGGATGTGGTATCCATCATTTCCTGAAAGCTGTCTACATAACCTTCATCCGATAATAGGTAACAAGGTTTCTGCCAACCCAACACGTTACGTGTTGGGTTCCCCCAGGGAGTACAGTCATATTGCTGATTTCCGGCTAAAAAATCCAGATACAGTGAAGAATGATTGAGCTTCCATTTCTTTTTCTTACCGATCGCAAAAATGCCCCGAAATAACTCTTTTGCCGTCTGACTCGAAATAAACGAATCCTGATCTGGCGCATCTTCATAACTAAAACCAGGTGCAATAGTGATCCCTTCAACACCTAACTCCGTTGCATAATCAAGAAAATCGGCGACTTCTTGAGAAGTTTCACCCTGAAATAGAGTACAGTTAACAGTGACTCTAAATCCTTTATCCAGTGCTATTTTGATGGCTTCTACAGCAATATCAAACACCCCGTCCTGACAGACCGACGCATCATGTCTAGCTTGGTTACCATCGAGATGCACCGAAAAAGTCAGATAAGGCGACGGCGTATAGTCTTTAATCCTCTTTTTTAACAATAAAGCATTAGTGCAAAGATAAATAAATTTCTTACGCGCCACAATTCCGGCAACGATCTCCGGCATTTCCTTATGGATTAAGGGTTCTCCGCCAGGAATCGATACCATGGGCGCGCCACATTCATCCACTGCCTGCAAACACTCTTCTACAGATAAACGTTTGTTTAAGATATCGTCAGGATATGCAATTTTTCCACAGCCTGCACACTCTAGATTACAACGGAACAAAGGTTCTAACATTAACACCAAAGGGTATTTATCGACCCCTTTGAGTTTTTGCTTCATTAAATAAGTGCCTACAGCGACTTGCTGTCTTAATGGGACGCCCATAACCTTTTTACTCCAAAAACTTAAAAAAAGATAACTCTATAAAGTTGCAAATATGCAACAAAAAAGAAAAACCTGAAAGCCGGCTTTAAAATCCCTAGGCAGACTTCCATTAATAATCAATAATAACCTCTTAGCATACTATTTTTAAACACCTAACACCAGTTTGAAATACTCCTTTGAGTTAAAATACAACAAAACTCACACTCAAAAATAACTTATCAGTGCAATTTATCCGGCTATCCATAAGACAAAAATGTAACTTTTTCGCAAAAAAACCACATATTTTGTAATTAAGCTACAGACAGTCTATAATTCCTTACTAATTTGGTTTTTTTGCCGTTAACATTCACCATTTACAGATTGCATGACTGACACTCAAATTTCTATTGAAAACCCAGAGTCGCTTTTAGCCGCCTCTGTCGATGAATTTCAGGCTATATTACTGGAAGGTGTTTCGCGCACATTTGCCTTAACCATCCCACAACTCCCTGAAGGCCTATATTCTGCAGTAGCGAATGCCTACCTGTTGTGCCGCATAGTGGATACAGTTGAAGATGAAGTCTCTCTTACTATTGAGCAGAAAGAACATTTCTGCAGCTCTTTTATAGAGGTCGTTAGGACCGGTAAGGGAGCAGATATTTTTGCCCGAGATTTAGCACCCCTACTATCCGAGCAAACTATTCCTGCAGAACATGTACTTATTCAGCTAACGCCTCGGGTAATCGAAATTACCCATAGCTTTGCCCCGGAACAGGTTGCAGCCCTGCTCGGCTG
>LWDU01042020.1_pt1 | contig 95368 bp, 99 predicted proteins | sample 727161 | NCBI WGS metagenome assembly LWDU01 (sample SAMN04566230, study PRJNA314399) | hydrothermal vent metagenome | isolation source: deep sea hydrothermal plume seawater | place: Mexico: Gulf of California, Guaymas Basin | collected 2004-07-11 | reverse complement strand
GTAAATAACCGAACATGCACCCAACTTTAGACAGACTGGCGAACACGGACTTCCCACCGATACAGCGTAACGCACTAACAACGTTGCAAGTGAACTTGGGTTATTTGTGTAATCTATCGTGCTTACATTGCCACGTGAACGCTGGGCCTACACGCAAAGAGTTGATGGACAAAGCAACCGTTGATCAGTTGTTCGAGTTTATTGATCAGCAATCTATCGAGACGCTGGATTTAACCGGTGGTGCACCAGAAATGAACCCACACTTTGAATATGTGGTGACGGAAGCCGTTAAGCGTGGTTTAACGGTGATTAATCGTTGTAACTTAACGATATTGGAAGAGCCTGGTTACGAGCACATAGCTGAATTTTTGGCTAAGAATAAGGTGCAAATTGTGGCCTCCTTGCCGTGTTATTCAAGTGATAACGTGGACGCACAACGTGGAAATGGAGTATTTGATAAAAGCATAACAGCACTGCAAAAACTGAATGCCTTGGGGTATGGAAAAGAGTTGGAGCTTAGCTTGGTATATAACCCACAGGGCGCACAACTGCCACCCGAACAAGCGAGTTTGGAGAAGGAGTATAAGCAGCACTTATTCGACAATTTCGGTATCGTATTTAGCGGTTTATTAACCATTACCAATATGCCTATTAAGCGATTTGGCAGCACGCTTATTTCAAAAAGGTCATTTGATGAGTATATGGACTTACTAAAAACTTCATACCAATCCATAAACCTTGATAACCTGATGTGCAAAAGTATTTTAAGCGTCGATTGGCAAGGCTACGTGTATGATTGCGACTTTAATCAAATGCTTGAGTTGCCAGCTGGAATAGCTAGTAGTAAAAAACATATTTCAGCGTGTTTAACGCTGGATTTTAATCAACAACCCATCACAATTGCAGACCATTGCTATGGCTGTACAGCTGGCAGTGGTTCAAGTTGTGGCGGGGCATTAACATAAAGGAAATTACATGGACATGAAAGAAAGCGTAGTAGAACGATATACCGAAGGCGCGGAAGCGGTTCAGCCTGCGCTATGTTGTCCAGTGGATTACGATGCGTCTTTACTGGCGATGTTACCCAAAGAAGTCATTGAAAAAGACTACGGCTGTGGCGATCCATCTCGTTATGTTCAAGACGGTGATGTGGTATTGGATTTGGGGTCAGGTTCAGGAAAAATTTGTTATATGGCTGCGCAACTGGTCGGTGAAACAGGCCGAGTGATTGGCGTGGATATGAACGACGAAATGTTGGCATTAGCCAGAAAGTATCAGCCCGAAATGGCAGAGAAATTTGGCGGAGATAAGGTGAGTTTTGTTAAAGGGCAAATTCAGGATTTGTCACTTGCCTTAGACAATCCTAACAGCGTTGAACCAATGATCGCAGATGACTCAGTGGATTTAGTGTTATCGAACTGTGTACTTAATCTAGTGAACGACAGTGATAAAAAACAGCTAGTTGATGAAATATTCCGTGTTGTAAAACCAGGTGGCCGAATTGCGATGTCTGATATTGTTGCGGATGAAGAAATACCCGAACATTTAAAAGCTGATCCTGAATTATGGTCTGGCTGTATTTCAGGTTCTTTTTTGGAAGATGAATTTTTAGAAAGCTTTAAACAAGCCGGATTTAGAGCCGTGAAATGTGACAAATGGGATGCAGAACCTTGGCAAGTGGTTGAAGGTATCGAGTTCCGTTCTGTGACTATTACTGCTGTTAAAGGCGAAGACGTGCCGTGTATCGATAAAGGGCACGCGGTTATTTACAAAGGCCCCTATGCAGAAACCACCGATGATGAAGGGCATGTGTTTTACCGCGGCAAACGCATGGCCATATGTGAGCGTACGTATAACTTTTTAACCAGTGGGCCGTATGGTGACGACTTTATAGGTATTAACCCGTCGCAACAAACAGACGGCGTTGAATGGTGCGCCCCAGCCGGCACATTACGTCCAGCGAGCGAAACTAAAGGCAGCGCACACAGCAATGCAAAAGAAGGTGGTTCCTGCTGTTGATGGTCGATGTTTCTATCATTATCCCGACGTTGAATGAAGAGGCAGCGTTACCAAAAACATTAAGGTCTTTACAGTCCCTGAGAGAAAAGGGCGTGGAAATTATTGTTGTCGATGGCGGTAGTACAGATGCAACGTTACAGATTGCTAAGCAATTTAATGTTCAAGTTGTTCACGCTGAAGCGGGCAGAGCAAATCAGTTAAATGCAGGCGCTCAGTTTGCTAACGGAAATGTGTTGTTGTTTTTACATGCTGATACGCTGCTACCCGGTGATGCATATGAATTGTTGCTAGCGCATCGAAATAGTCACGTTTATTGGGGGCGTTTTGACGTTAAATTAGACAGCCAAAAGTTGATATTTAGAGTAATAGAAATGATGATGAATTGGCGTTCTCGCCTAACATCCATTGTGACAGGCGATCAAGCTATGTTTGTTTCAAAAAGTTTGTTTGAGCGAGTGGGAGGGTTCCCCGAAATCTCGTTAATGGAAGATGTCGCTATCAGTAAAATACTCAAAAACTTATCCGCTCCTATTTGTTTGAAGCAACGAGTTATTACTTCAAGCCGTCGTTGGGTTGAGTGGGGTGTTTTAAAGACGGTGTTTTTAATGTGGCGTTTACGATGGGCGTATTTCTTTAACGTTCACCCTGATGTTTTAGCTAAAAAATATAATCGCAATAAAGTTAAAAATTGCGCCTAACTATTCGGATAGTTTTTCCAGTAAAAGCTGTTTTAGTTGTTCCAAGGTGGCTGAATCTTCGATCATTTTTCCAGCGTCATTGGTTAAGTAAAAAACATCAATAGCTTGACTACCGATGGTGGCTATTTTGGCATTTCGAACATTTAATTTACAGACGCTAAAACATTGGCCGATAATTGATAATACGCCTGGTTCATCTTGGGTTTCTATTTCTAGTATGTTGTAACGTCGTTTGTGGTCTTCCTTGAAAGTGATAATGGTTTCTATTTCAAAATGTTTGGATTGGCGAGATTTATGCCTATCTACTGTCAGCACTGCTTGGTCAGGATTGATTAAGTTATTGCGTAAGACGTTAACGATTAATTGCTCGCGAGATAAATCAGGGATTGGAGTGCCGTGGCTTTCAAGCACATGAAAGCTAATAAGAGCGATACCTTCGTGGGTTGAAATAATGCGCGCATCCAGTATGTTTAAGCCAAGTTGATCGAGAGTGGCGGTGCAAACTGCGAACATGCCGCTGCGGTCATTGACGTACATAAATAATTCCGCGCCGCCACGCTTTGTTTGTGGGCGCAATAAAACCAGTGGCAGTTCGTCTGCTGAGCACGATGAAATAGCCAAGGTATGCCAGATACTGTCTTCTACCGAGAACCTTGAAAAATAATTTTTGCTGATGGTGCTCCAAACGGCGTCGATTTTGTCATCGCTTAAACCACGTTTTTTAAGGCCACGCCTAGCTTGATATTGCATTTCTTTAATATCGTCGTCTTGTGTGGATGTTTGCAGACCACGTCTAAGAAGCTTGTGTGTATTGCCATGCAGCTCTTTTAATAACGAACCTTTCCAGTCATTCCAAAGTGTTGGGTTGGTTGCTCTTATATCTGCAACCGTCAGTAAATAGAGATAATCTAAATATTCTAAACTGCCCATTTTAGAAGCGAATTTTTGAATAATGACAGGGTCGTTAATGTCTTTTTTCTGAGCGGTCATTGACATGAGCAAATGATTTTTTACTAGCCAGCCGACTAGGCCAGTGTCATACGAGTTGTAGCCATGTTGTTTGCAAAAATCGATGGCATCGTGCATACCTAAATCAGCATGATTACCACCGCGGCCTTTGGCAATATCGTGGAATAGGCCGGCTAAATAGAGCAGTTCAGGTTTGTTAATTTGTTTGAATACGTCAAAACAATGGGGCAGTTCATTGCGATGCTTTTCAAGCGCAAAGCGGCGTAAGTTTCTAACAATGAAGAGAGTGTGCTGATCGACGGTATAAGCATGAAATAGGTCATATTGCATGCGTCCAATAATGTCATCAAAAGCAGGAATGTACGCGGCTAATACGCCATAACGGTTCATTCGTCTGAATTGATGAGTAATGCCTTGCGGTTGGCGGATAATGTCTAAAAAAAGTGTTTGTGCTTCGGGGTTTGACCGAAAGTCTTCGTCTATTAAATGTAAGTTTTCGCGTATTAAGCGAATGGTGGCAGAGCGCACGCCTTTGATGGCTTCATTTTTTTGCAATTGAAGGAAAATATCTAACAATGCTGTTGGTGTTGTTTTGAAAGTGTTGGGGTGTGTTACTTCGATATCGTCGTTAACGATACGAAATGACTCGTTGATAGAAGCAACGCTCATTGCCTTATTTTCCATCGCCTCACTAAATATCTGCAAGATAAGCTCATTGATTCGTTCAAGGTCCATCACAGTTCGGTAATACTGCTGCATGAAACCCTCTACGGCGAGGTTGTTGTCACCGTCTTCAAAACCAAAGGCCAGTGCCAAGCTTTTTTGGTAATCAAATAACAGACGATTTTCTGGACGGTTAGCGAGTATGTGTAGCTCGAAACGCACCTTCCAAAGAAAGCGCTGGCCTTTAATCAGTAGGCGGTATTCGCTTTTAGTTAAGAAGGCGTGATTGACTAATTCGCCTAATGAGCTTGAACCAAAATAACGTTGTGTAATCCATTGAATTGTTTGAATATCTCGAAGTCCACCGGGACCTTCTTTTATATCGGGTTCTAGGTTGTAAGCTGTGTCACCAAACTTCAAATGCCTTTTGTGTTGCTCAGTTACTTTTTCGTGATAAAAATCAACGGCTGGCCAGATATTGTCCGCAGATGTTTCAGTTTGCATTAATTCAAACAGTGATTCAGAGCCGGTAATAAGTCGGGATTCCATCAAGTTTGTAATGACGGTTACATCAAGTTTGGACTGTTCTATGCAATCATCAATAGTTCTCACGCTCAGGCCCGGTTTTAACCCGATATCCCATAAGTAGGTTGAAAATGATTCGAGTGACGTTTTGCATTGCTCAAAAGATTGCTCATCGAAAATAATCAGTAAATCGATGTCTGAAAAGGGGTGTAGTTCAGAGCGGCCATAACCACCGGTAGCAATAAGGGCAATATTATTACGGTGCTCACCTAAAATGTCAGCCCAACAATTCGTTAATAAAAGGTCAATAAAGTCGCTGCGTTCCTCAAGCAATACTTCAATAATTACATCAGATTTTGCTCGTTCGAGATGACCTTCGTTAAACGTCTGGATAAGGGTTTTAATTTCAGTGGTATTGTAGGGTGCTCTGTTATCCGCAGTAGACAGAGTGTTCATGAACTGAAATGCTCGGGAGGAATATACGTCGGTTCGATAGTTTCATTGTTACGCACAGTGAATATTTCAAAACCGTTCGCTGTGACGGCGAGTGTGTGTTCGAATTGTGCGGATAAGCTGCGGTCTTTTGTCACCACTGTCCAATCATCGGATAAGACCTTCACGTGTCTTTTGCCGGCGTTAATCATTGGTTCGATGGTAAAAGTCATGCCTTCTTCTAAGGTAATGCCTGTACCTGGTTTACCGTAGTGTAAGACTTGCGGTTCTTCATGAAAGACTCGCCCAATGCCATGACCACAGTATTCACGCACCACAGAATAACGTTTGCTTTCGGCAAATGTTTGGATGGCATGGCCGATATCACCAAGCTTTACACCGGGTTTAACCATGCTGATGCCAAGGTATAAGGCTTTTTGTGTTGTCTCTATAAGGCGGTTGGCTAAAATACTGGCTTCGCCAACGACAAACATTTCACTGGTATCACCATGAAATTCATTTTTAATAACGGTAATATCGATATTAACGACGTCACCTTTTTTTAACGTTTTATGGCTGGGAATACCATGACAAACTTGGTGGTTGACCGATGTGCAAATCGACTTAGGAAAGCCATGATAATTTAGTGGAGCCGGTATGGTTTTTTGTGTGTTGATCATAAACTCGTGACAACGCGCATCCAATTCTTCAGTCGTTACACCCGGCACAACATATTCAGCGATCATTTCGAGTACTTCAGCGCCTAAGCGTCCAGCGGCCCGCATTTTCTCAATTTCGTCGGCTGTTTTTAATGTAATGCTCATATTGAAAGTATTTACCCGTGTCAGTTATGTGCTCATTGTTGCAATTATAACGCTTTAAACAGCCTATATACGGGTTTTTCGGCTTACGGGTACCGCGTGATTTTTACGTTTTAAATTGCCGCTTTCAGCTAAATATGGTATAAAGCGACGCCACTTTTGGCAATACGATCACATGCATCAACATATACGGTAGGGTGCTTGAGTCACATCAAGTTACCGTTTGGGATGTGTGGTAGTAATAACCCGAGTTAGTCCAGTTTAACTGGTCGGCTATAACAATGAAAAGGAAGTAAAAGAAATGTCTAAAATCACAATACGTGAAATGCTCGAAGCCGGTGTTCATTTTGGTCATCAAACGAGATACTGGAATCCTAAAATGGCCCCTTACATCTTTGGTGAGCGCGGCAAGATTCATATTATTAACTTAGAAAAAACATTGCCGTTATTTAATGATGCGCTGAACTTTATAAACAAGTTAGCGGCAAATAAAGGCACCATTATGTTTGTGGGCACAAAGAAAGCAGCTCGTAAAACAGTTTCAACTGAAGCGAAACGTTGCAACATGCCTTATGTAGACCACCGTTGGTTAGGTGGAATGTTGACAAACTTTGGTACAATCAAAAAATCAATCAACCGTTTAAAAGAGCTTGAAGCAATGCGTGAAAACGGTGGGTTAGAACGTTTCAGCAAGAAAGAAGGCCTTAAATTTATGCGTCAACTTGATAAGTTGGAACGCAGTGTCGGTGGTATTAAAGAAATAAAAGGCCCACCAGATGCCATTTTAGTGATGGACGTTGGTTACGAAAAAATCGCAATTAAAGAAGCCGCTAAATTAGGTATTCCTGTGATTGGTATCGTTGATACAAACAATAAGCCGATTGATGTTGATTACGTTATCCCTGGTAATGACGATTCAATTAGAGCCTTAACACTGTATTGCCAAAGTTTTGCAGGTGCAATCCTTGAAGGCAAAGCGAGTGTTATTAAAGAGTTGGTTGAAAATAAAGAAGTGGCTAAAGCTATTGGTGACAAACCAGTTGCAAAGAAGAAAGCCCCAGCAAAAAAAGCGGTTGTTAAAAAAGCAGCCGTTAAAAAAGAACCTAAAGTTGAAGAAAAAACAGAAGCTAAAATAGAGACTAAAAAAGCTAACGAAGAAAGTTAATCGTTCTGTTTAAAAACTAAGATTGAACGCCTCCGATAGGGGGCGTTTTTACAATAAATTAATCAATAGAGGTATACAAAATGAGTGTAACAGCGTCAATGGTGAAAGAACTACGTGAAAGAACCGGTTCTGGCATGATGGAATGCAAAAAAGCATTAGTTGAAACAGGTGGTGATTTAGAAGTTGCTATCGAAAATATGCGTAAATCAGGCATGGCTAAAGCCGATAAAAAAGCGGGCCGTATAGCCGCCGAAGGCATTATTGCTATTGCAACGTCAGGCGATGCATCATCAACATCTATCGTAGAAATTAATAGCGAAACTGATTTTGTTTCAAAAGGTGATGACTTCTTAGACTTTACAGCAGCTGTTGCAAATACCGTTGTTAATAACGACATGGCTGATGTAGATGCTTTAAATGCAACAGAAGTAACCGGTGAATCACTTACGGTTGATGAGAAAAGACGTCAGTTAATCGCTAAAGTTGGTGAAAACATCAATGTTAGACGTTTTCAAACGATTAAAACTGATGGCAGCATCGTTGGTACGTACATGCACGGCATTAGAATTGGCGTGTTAGTTGAAATGGAAGGTGGTGACGTTGCGCTAGCGAAAGATGTTGCGATGCATATTGCGGCCATTAAGCCTATGTGTATTTCTGAAGCAGAAGTACCGGCTGAAGAGATTGCAAAAGAAAAAGAAATCTTTAAAAGTCAGGCTGCAGAAAGCGGCAAACCACCAGAAATCGTTGAAAAAATGATCGTTGGTAAAATTAAAAAATTCTTAAAAGGAATTACATTGCTTGGCCAGCCATTTGTTAAAGATGGTGACGTGACCGTTGAGCAGTTATTAAAATCAAACAATGCTAAGATTATATCTTTTGTTCGCTTTGAAGTGGGCGAAGGCATTGAGAAAAAAGAAGATGATTTTGCTGCAGAAGTAATGGCTCAAGCACGAGGCGAATAATTGATGAGCGAGTTAGCGTACAAACGAATTTTATTAAAGCTGAGCGGGGAAGCCATGATGGGCGACTCTGCTGGCGGAATTGATGGCGCTACCGTTTTAAGATTGGCTGAAGAAGTAAAAGAGCTGTGTGATTTAGGCGTTCAGGTTGGTTTGGTTATTGGTGGCGGTAATATCTTACGGGGCTCAGAGGTTGCGTCGGATGTGTTAGGTCGAGTGACCAGCGACCATATGGGCATGTTAGCCACTGTTATTAACGCACTTGCCATGCAAGACTCATTAGAGTCGCTTGGCCAAGCGGTGCGGGTGATGTCAGCGCTTCAAATCAATCAAGTGTGCGAAGACTTTAAGCGCAGAAGAGCGATTCGTCACTTTGAAAAAGGCCGGGTTGTAATTTTTGCAGCTGGTACGGGTAACCCTTTCTTTACCACGGATTCTGCTGCCAGCTTAAGGGGCATTGAAGTGGACGCTGAGTTACTTATTAAAGCAACGAAGGTTGATGGTATTTATTCCGATGACCCAAAGAAAAATCCGGATGCGAAATTTTATTCACGCATCAGTTTTGATGAGGCGATTGATCAGCGACTTAATGTGATGGATGCGACAGCATTGGTGCTTTGTCGCGATCATAAATTGCCGCTGCGGGTGGTTAATATTTTCGATAAAGGCGCGGTTAAACGTGTGGTTTTCGGTGAAAATGTAGGGACGTTAGTTCAATAACGGCAGAGGTAATTATGATTGATGATATTGTTAAAGACGGAAACGTGAGAATGGGGAAGTCTGTAGAGTCATTCCAAAAAGCATTAACGAAAATACGCACAGGGCGTGCACACCCAAGCTTGTTGGAACACGTTATGGTGTCTTATTACGACGTTGAAACGCCGCTAAATCAAGTGGCGACGGTTAATATCGAAGACGCTAGAACCTTGTCCATTATGCCGTGGGAAGCGACGATGATTGGACCTGTGGAAAAGGCTATCATGAAGGCAGATTTGGGTCTCAATCCAGTAACTGCTGGTAACGTTATTCGTGTGCCGATGCCGCCGTTAACAGAAGAACGACGTAAGGACCTTGTGAAGGTTGTGCGAAATGAAGCTGAAAACGCCAAAATTGCCGTGCGTAATATTCGTCGTGATGCTAACTCAGAGTTTAAAGAAGCGCTTAAAGAAAAAATGATCACCGAAGACGAACTTCATGGCGGCGAAGATAGTATCCAAAAAATAACGGATGAGCACATTAGAGGTATTGATAAACACCTTGATGTTAAAGAAGCTGACTTGATGTCCATGTAGTCTTTTCGCCATGCCGAGTTATTTTTTAATGTCACATCCATCAACTTCTCGGCTTGTCGATAAACCGAGAAAGTACATTTCTTGTGTCAGATAATTCAAACGATTTTGTAAATCTAGATATCCCAAAACACATTGCCATTATTATGGATGGCAATGGACGCTGGGCTCAGCATAGAGGTAAACCGCGAACCGTTGGGCATAAAGCCGGAGTTGATGCATTAAGAGCGACAATTGAATCTTGTGCCTCATTGGGTGTTGAGGTGCTAACCGTTTTTGCATTTAGTAGTGAGAATTGGCGTAGGCCGGCCAAAGAGGTTGATGTGTTAATGGCACTGTTTATGTTGACGCTTAAAAATCAGGCAAAAAGATTACATAAAAACAATATACGTTTGAAAATAATTGGCGACCGATCTAAATTTTCAACCACACTGCAGAAAAAAATAGTTGAGGTTGAATCTCTTACTGAAAAAAACTCAGGGTTGACACTTATTATTGCCGCAAATTATGGCGGTCAATGGGATATAGAGCAGGCAGCGCAGCGTATGTTGCATGAGTCAATCAATAAAGATATCCCACTTGCTGGGCTTGATATTAGTAACTTTTTATCAACAGCGGGTATGCCCGAGCCAGATCTTTTTATTAGAACGGGTGGTGAGAAAAGAATCAGTAATTTTTTGCTGTGGCAAATCGCTTATAGTGAGCTTTATTTCACGGATACACTTTGGCCAGACTTTAATCAGGATGGCTTGAAATTAGCCATTGAAAACTTCTCTTCTCGACACCGTAGGTTTGGACAAACGAGTGAACAAATTAATGAAATCGTTTAACAATGAGTAGTCTGATTCAGCGATTGTTAACAGCCGCTGTTCTTATTCCCGTTGTCGTTTGGGTGGTGTTATACGCTGATGCTTTTGCGTTTGTCGTTGTGCTCAGTATCATTGTTTTTATCGCGGGATATGAATGGGGTGGTTTAAGCGAGATAAATAACTCAGCCAAAAAGTTGGCCTTTGCAATGGCGACACTATTTGTTGCTTATTTGTTAACGAAAGTTGATGCCAATATTGTTTATTCGCTGATGCATATCAGTTTGTTTTTTTGGTTGCTTTTCATCGCCTTTATCATCGGCAAGCCTAAATGTTTATTAGAGGTAAAAGTACCACAAGGCCTTATCATTTTGCTTGGCCTCTTGGTCGTTTCCCTAACCTTTCTTTCGTTACAACAAATTAGAACGAATTATCAACAGGGCCCAGAATTGTTGATGTATTTGTTATTACTCATTTGGATAGCAGACAGCGGCGCCTATTTCGCCGGCCGCGCATTGGGTAAAAATAAATTGTCACCGGTTATTAGCCCTGGAAAATCTATAGAAGGTGTAATTGGTGGGCTGTTAACTTGCTTGGCTTTTGCAATTGCCGGGACGGTCTATTTTAATGTGGATAACGGCGTGCTATTCGTTGTTCTGTCCGTATTTGTGGCGTTTGTATCTGTGTACGGTGATTTATTTGAAAGCTTAATGAAACGGCGTGCGAAAGTTAAAGACAGCGGCAATATTTTGCCAGGACACGGTGGGGTATTAGATCGTATTGACAGTTTGATTGCTGCTGGCCCCGTATTTTTGGCCTGCCTTGACCTAAGCGATTTGTTTTAGTGAGAGGCGTTTGCATACTGGGCGCGACCGGTTCCATTGGTGTTAGCACACTCGATGTCATACGGCTCAATATAAAGTCTTATTCGGTCATCGCACTATCAGCAAATAAAAACATTGACCGCTTGTTAGAGCAATGTATTGAGTTTAAACCAGCGTATGCGGTTGTTGTTGATGCTGATTTGGCTGAAGATTTCAGAAAAAAAATTGCCTTAACTGATGCTGCTGATACCGAGGTGTTGTCTGGGTTTGAAGCACTAGAGTATGTCGCTCAATTGGTAGAAACGGATGTTGTGGTTGCGGCGATTGTTGGGGCTGCTGGTCTGATGTCGACCTTGGCTGCTGCTAAAGCGGGTAAAACGTTATTATTGGCGAACAAAGAGTCGTTGGTCATATCAGGCGACTTATTGATGTCCGTTGTCAAAGAAAATAACGCCACCTTGTTACCATTAGACAGTGAGCACAATGCCTTATTTCAATGTATGCCCTCGTTGTATAAAACTGGCCAGACGGCTAAAGGTATTCGAAAAATCATCTTGACGGCGTCCGGCGGCCCGTTCTTGAATATGAATTTAAGCGATTTGAAAAAGGTGACTGTTGAGCAAGCTTGTAATCACCCGAATTGGTCTATGGGGCAAAAAATCTCTGTTGATTCTGCGACCATGATGAACAAAGGCCTTGAGGTTATTGAAGCGAGTTATTTATTTAACCTGCGCGCTGACTCAATTGATGTACTGGTGCATCCACAGAGTATTATTCATTCAATGGTGGACTATGTTGATGGTTCTGTTTTAGCACAATTGGGTAATCCCGACATGAGAACGCCGATTGCTCATGCTTTATCCTGGCCTCAAAGACAGGACAGCGGTGTGTCAGCATTAAACTTCATTGTAAACAACCAATTGTCATTCGAAGCGCCTTCGTACGAAAAATTTCCTTGTTTACGTTTGGCTTTTGACGCGCTTGAAGCGAAAGGAACGGCTCCCGCTATTTTAAATGCGGCAAATGAAATTGCTGTCGATGCGTTTTTATCCAACAAGATTGGGTTTTTAGAGATAGCAACACTTATTGAGAAAGCGATAAACGCATCGACTGTTCGTTTAGCAGATTCGATAGAAACCATTTTAGCCGTTGATAGAGAAACACGAGAATTAACAGCGCAACTGTTGGGTGAGTGTTGATGTCCGTTATTATTTCAGTTATTTCTTTTATTGTAGTGCTGGGCATTTTGGTCACCGTTCACGAGTTTGGTCACTTTTGGGTTGCGAGAAAATGCGGAGTAAAAGTGCTGCGTTTTTCTGTGGGTTTTGGCAAACCTTTGTTTAAATTCACCAGAAAAGATGATCCAACAGAGTATGTTTTAGCCGGCATTCCTTTAGGTGGTTATGTAAAGATGCTGGATGAGAGGGAAGGCGATGTCGAGGAAAACGAAAAGCACTTAGCGTTCAATAATAAATCACTCTTTAGTCGTTGTCTTATTGTGCTCGCAGGGCCAGTGTTTAATTTATTGTTTGCATTTTTTGCTTTTTGGGCCATTTTGGCTATCGGCGAAAACGGGCTTAAACCCGTTATTGGAAACCTTAGCGAAGCTGGGATTGCGATTCACTCAGGAATAGACGTTGGCGACGAAATTATAGCTGTTAATGACCGGCCTGTTTCTATTTGGCGTGTAGCAGCCGGTTTAATGGCGAGTGAATTGTTAGATGCCGGGGAAGTGGAAGTGACTGTGGCGAAAGCAGGCGGACAGGTTGATAAAGTCTTCCTAAGCTTTCAACAAGGTGATTTGCCAGAGCCAAATGAAATGGTCGCCCGTATTGGAATTGAGCCACTTTTGCCGCGAATAAAACCTGTTATAGGCGATGTTATTAAAGGGGAGGCGGCTTATCAAGCTGGCCTGAAAAAAGGCGATTTGATTTTAAAGGTGAACCAAGCTCTTGTTGGAACATGGAGTGACTGGGTTACGTTGACGCGTGCTAATCCTAATAAACCAATGGCCGTACAAGTACAGAGAAACCATGAGACGGTACTATTGTCCATCACACCTAAAGAAATAACAGAAAATGACGTGGTTTTTGGTCGAATTGGTGTGACGGCCTTTATCGACGAGGCGCAAACACAAGGGTTTTATTCAACCTACTCTCTCAGTGGCTTTTCGGCGATAGCAGAAGCGGCGACGCAGACCATTAATTACTCTGTGCTGACAGTGAAACTTATTGGAAGAATGATTATTGGAGAAGCCTCGGTTCAAAATCTCAGTGGGCCGATAAGCCTTGCGCAATACGCAGGTAAAACGGCATCAATCGGTTTGGTACCCTTTTTGAAATTCCTGGCCTTTGTCAGTGTGAGTTTGGGTGTTATTAATTTGCTGCCCATTCCGATGTTAGATGGCGGGCATTTGTTTTTTTATCTAATCGAAGCGATTAAAGGAAGGCCAGTGTCAGATAAAGCGCAGGGCATCTTTATGCGCTTAGGCATGTTCGTTTTACTGTCAGTGATGTTGCTGGCTGTATTCATAGATGTTGGAAGATTAATCGGCTAAATACAAATTCGTATTGAGTCGCATAGCGCTTTTATCTATACTGTCTTGATATTCCTAAAACGAACATAAATAAACGGTGTTGTGATAAAAACGATTAGAACGTTATTCTTAGTAGCGGCCTTACTTTTAGCCTTCTTAAGTACAACTGTTGCCTTCGCAGCGGAATCTTTTGTAATTAAAGATATTCGCGTTAATGGTTTGCAGAGAATCACAGCTGGCGCGGTTTTTAATGCGCTAAGCATTAAGGTTGGTGATGAATTTGAAGATGATCGTTCAGGGAATGTAATTCGAGAATTATTTCAAATGGGCTTTTTCAGTGATGTGAGCATAGAGCAAGACGACGGCACACTTATCATTATTGTTAAAGAGCGGCCTGCTATCACGAGCATTGAATTGGAAGGTAACGGTGATATTGAGACTGAAATATTACTAGAGGCATTTAAAGATGTTGGCATGGCTGTCGGACGAGTCTTTAACCCATTAGTATTGGATAAAGTAAAAAATGAGCTATTACAGCAATACTACAATAATGGTAAGTATTCGGCTGAGGTTGAAAGTAAAGTAACGACTCTTGAACGTAACCGAGTTGCTATATTAATCAGTGTTGTAGAGGGAGATGCTGCCAGTATTAAAAAAATTAATATCGTTGGTAATAAATCATTTTCAGACGAAGACATATTGGCTGAGTTCGAATTAACAGGGCCTACACTGATTTCTTTTTATACCAACAGTAATCAATATTCGAAACAAAAACTTTCAGCAGATCTTGAGCGTGTTAATTCCTTTTATCAAGATCGTGGTTATATCAATTTCAAGGTTGTATCAACACAAGTTTCTATCAGTCCAGATAAAAACGGCATCTACATAACGATTAACTTAGATGAGGGTAAAGTTCATACCGTAAGTGAAGTGAAGCTTGCCGGCGAATTGATAGTCAATCCAAATAGACTGATTCCATTTGTTATCGTACAGCCGGGTGACGTTTTTTCTAGAAAAAAAGCCACCCAAACATCTGAAAATATAACGACGGTTCTTGGCCATGAAGGGCATTCATTTGCTAATGTTAATATGATTCCCGAAATTGACGATGAAACATCAACGGTAAAAGTTACGTTTTTTGTCGACCCAGGCAAACGCGTGTATGTTCGACGCATTATCATGGAGGGCAATACAAAGACTCGTGATGAAGTGCTTAGACGAGAAATTAGGCAGATGGAAGCTGCGCCAATTTCCACCTTATCCGTTGAGCATTCAAAATCTCGATTATCTCGTTTAGGGCATTTTGATGAGGTTGATGTAGAAACAACACCAGTGCCCGGAACAAGTGATCAAGTCGATATAAAATACACGGTTCAAGAAAAATCATCTGGCAATATTTTAGCCGGTGCGGGTTTCTCTCAATCTCAGGGTTTAGTTCTAAATGCCAGTATCAGCCAAAATAACTTTTTAGGTACCGGCAAGCGGATGAATGCTAGTTTTAATAACAGCGTAGTTAATACCGTATATAGCCTCGGTTATACCAATCCTTACTACACCATTGATGGTGTGAGTCGTGGCTTTAATCTAAGTTACAGAACGACAGATGCGGAAGAAGCAAACACGTCTGCGTATGAAACTGAAACATTTAATATGGGTGTGAACTTTGGTGTGCCTCTTAATGAAAGTGATAAAATGGGCTTAGGGATTGATCTTGAATTTACCTCGTTGGATCTTGGTTATGACCAGGAGGTATTAAAACAAAGTTTTATTGACCCACCAAACAATTTCACCGAAGAACAAGCAGAAACTGCGTTAGGGAAAGTTGGGAAGTTTGTTTTGAATAATGGAGAGTCCTATACAAATATCAAGGTGTCAGGTGTTTGGGGTACAGACACAAGAAATAGAGCGATATTTGCAACGCGTGGCGGTTCGAAAAGGTTATCAGGCGTTATTACTGTGCCGGGATCAGACCTTGAGTTTTACAAAATATCTTATAATCAAAAACAATACATACCCATATCACAACATACAACTTTATACTTGAACGGTGATATCGGTTATGGAGATTCTTACGGCGACGCAGAACAACTACCCTTTTTTGAAAATTACTATGCCGGTGGCAAAGGTTCAGTTCGTGGTTTTATTGATAACACATTAGGCCCTAGAGACGCATTTAATGATCCGATTGGTGGCAGTGTCAAATTAGTAGGTAATGCTGAATTTGTCTTCCCCGTTCCCTTTATGCCAGAAAGCAAAACGGTTAGGTTAAGCACATTTTTAGATGCCGGTAATGTATATGACGATGAAATTGATTTGGGCGAACTGCGTTATTCCGTTGGTGTGTCAGCTAAGTGGTTATCACCTTTCGGCGCCTTATCATTTAGCTTGGCCGCTCCATTAAACGAACAAGAAAAAGATGAAACACAAGCCTTCCAGTTCTCGTTCGGTTCTGGAATTTAAAACGAGTTATGCTGATGGTTAGAATATCAGCCTGATTTTACAGAGCCCTTTGGGCATAACATATACATTTGCAGGAGTAGTAAATTGAAATTTTTTAATAATATTTTAGTCGCAAGCATATTAACAATAGCGTTAATGGGAATAGCACAAGCTGCTGATATTAAGGTTGGTTTTGTTAATGTAGCTAAGATTTTAGAAAAAGCGCCACAAGCTGAGACAGCTAAAGTTGCATTAGAAAAAGAGTTTTCCCCAAGAAATAAACGCTTGTTAGCGAGTCAAAAAGAGATAAAAAAACTAGACGAGAAAATTGCGCGTGATGCAAAATTGATGAGTCAAGCAGAAGCGCGTAGGTTACAGCGCGATGTACTTGAGAAAAAAAGAGCACTCAAGCGTGACCAAGAAGAGTTTAGAGAAGACTTTAATTTAAGACGTAATGAAGAATTAGCTAAATTACAACGCCTTGTTTTCGAAGCCATTAAAGGCTTATCAGAAGCTGAAAAATATGACCTGGTTTTACATGACGGTGTTGTGTTTGCTAGTAGTGCAGTCGATATTACGAATAAAGTTCAACAGAGATTATCATCACTTAAATAGACAAACGTAACGGTTCTATTTTGTGATAATTTCATTAAAAGACTTAGCGGTTGAAATTGGTGGCGAACTGAAGGGCGACCCGGAGTCTACAATTGAAAGTTGTGCGACATTAGATGCCGCTAGTAAAGATCAACTATCATTTATTTATAACCCTAAATACACTGATTCATTAAAAGCAACTAAGGCCGGAGTGGTTATTCTATCGTCTTCTTTTGTTGACGATTGCCCTGTTAACGCACTGGTCGTTTCTAACCCATATTTATCTTATGCCAAAGCTGCAGAGCTGATATATAGAAAATCTAAGAAGGTTGGTAGCATTCACGCATCAGCAGTGATTGGGCAAGAATCACATATTGCTAAAGATTGCCTAATAGGTGCAAATGTTGTCATTGCTGAAAATGTCAGCCTTCAAAGTGGCTGTACAATTGGCGCAGGCTGCGTTATTAATAATGATGTAGTGATTGGTAAGAACGTACACTTGGTTGCAAATGTGACCATTGGCGAAGGCACATCTATTGGTGATAATGTAACTATTCACCCTGGGGCCGTGATTGGAAGCGATGGATTTGGTTATGCTCCTTTGGCTAACCAAGGTGGCTGGTTTAAAATCCCTCAACTAGGGCATGTCGTTATTGGTAATGATGTTGAAATAGGTGCAAATACCACTGTTGATTGTGGTGCTTTGGAAAATACCATCATTGGCAACGGGGTTAAAATTGATAACCAAGTGATGATTGCCCATAATGTAGTGATTGGTGATAACACAGCTATTGCTGGCTGTACGGGAATTGCTGGCAGTACGACCATTGGGAAAAATTGTACCTTAGCGGGAGGGGTCGGACTTGTTGGCCATATTTCCATTGCTGATGGCGTACATATAACCGGCATGACGATGGTGACACACTCTATTAAAGAGGCAGGTGCTTATTCGTCTGGGACAGCGTTCCAATCAAACAAGGATTGGTTAAAGAACGCGGTACGGTTTAAACAATTAGATAAATTAACAAAAAAAATAAATAAACTACTTAAATCTCAAAAGGACTCTTAATGCAGCAAGATGATGTAAGAAAAGTGATGGAATTTTTGCCGCACCGTTACCCTTTTCTGATGATAGATAGAATTGTTGAATACGAGGCCGGTAAGCGTCTTTTGGCGCTTAAAAATGTTAGCTATAACGAGCCGCATTTTGCCGGGCATTTTCCACATAACCCCATTATGCCTGGTGTGTTAGTTATCGAAGCATTGGCTCAAGCCACGGGTTTATTATCAATGAAAACGTTGACTGATCGCGGTGAAGATTTTGGTGAGTATTACCTAGTAGGCATTGATAATGCTCGTTTCAAACGCTCAGTTGTACCGGGTGATCAACTGATGATTGAGGCGGTTTACAAGAAAGATCGAAGAAACATTTGGTCGTTTTCTGCAAAGGCCACGGTTGATGGGAAAATCATTGTGTCAGCAGATATCCTTTGTGCATCAAAGGAATCTACTAAATGATACATTCAACGGCTATTATTGATCCAAGTTCAAGCGTTGCTGATGATGTTCAGATTGGCCCTTATACGGTTATTGGTGCTAACGTAACAATCGATTCTGGTACTGTTATTGGATCACACGTAACAATTAACGGCATAACAAAAATTGGCAAAAACAATCGTATTTATCAATTTTCATCGGTTGGTGAAGACCCGCAAGATAAAAAATATGCAGGTGAAACGTCATATTTAGAGATGGGCGATAATAACCAAATTCGAGAATTTACAACAATTCATAGGGGCACCACGCAAGACAAAAACACAACGACCATTGGTAGTAATAACCTATTCATGGCCTATACGCATGTTGCGCATGATTGTGTGATTGCCGATGATGTGATTCTTGCAAATGCTGCTTCTTTAGGTGGCCACGTACACATTGGAAACAATGTTATTTTAGGTGGTTTTTCAATAGTGCATCAGTTCTGTCACCTCGGTGATCATTGTTTTTCTGCTATGGGCAGTGCGATTACTAAAGATGTGCCCCCTTTTGTGATGGTGGGCGGCCAACCCACTAAACCTCACGGTATCAATTCTGTTGGGTTGAAGCGAAGAGGCTTTTCTGAAGATGCTATATTGCAAATCAAGCGTGCCTATAAAACACTCTATAAATCGGGCCTTAAATTGACTGAGGCAACAAATGAGTTAATCAGCATTAAAGACGAACACCCTGAGTTGGCGCTAATGGTTGAATTTCTAGCGAATTCAAATCGTAGTATTCTTCGCTAAAGTTTGTGACGAGAAAATAGGCTCACATCAGTTCCTAATGTATTAAAGCCTTCAATTTCTGAGTGTTTATGTCGTGACAATGTATCTATCCATATGAATAAACCACTTAAAATTATGATGGTTGCTGGAGAACACTCTGGCGATATACTGGCAGCCGGTTTGATTAAACGTTTAAAAGAACGTTATCCAGATGCTCAATTTTCAGGGATTGGAGGGGCACGGATGATCAAGGAAGGTTTTCATTCGTATTATCCAATGTCAAAACTATCCGTGTTTGGTTTATTTGAAGTCCTCAAACACTTGCCTGAATTATTGGCTATTAGGCGCACATTGCAACAAACCATCCTTAACGAATCACCTGATGTATTCGTCGGAATTGACGCGCCTGATTTTAATTTAAAATTGGAAAAAGAACTCCATAATAGGGATATAAAAACCGTACATTATGTTAGTCCAACGGTTTGGGCGTGGCGTCCTAAACGCATTAAAAAACTAATCGGTTCGTTAAATGCACTCCTGTGCATTTTTCCTTTTGAAGAAGACTACTTTAAAAATACCGCTGTGCCAGCCTATTTTATTGGTCACCCATTAGCGGATCAGTATAAACAGCATGACAGCACATCGGTTGCGAAAAAAGCATTAGATATTGGAGCAGATACCCCCGTTTTAACAATGATGCCGGGCAGCCGCATGGGTGAATTAAATCGCCACAGTTTAATTTTTCTTGAAACGGCAGAAAAATGCGCGAAAAAAATTCCAAACCTAAAAGTACTCGTGCCACTGGCTGATGAATCATCCATTGGGTTATTCAACGATATTTATAAGGAATCAGGGATTCAACTTGATTTAATCATCAAGCAATCTGCGACAGCATCCATGATTGCCGCATCTGATATGGTGTTGGTTGCATCAGGCACAGCAACGCTTGAAGTTATGCTGTTGAAAAAACCGATGGTCGTTGCTTACAAAGTGTCGGCGCTGACAGCGTGGGTTTTTAGAACGTTTAATTTGTTAAAAGCACCGTTCGTGTCTATGCCGAACTTGATTGCAGGCAGAGAGTTAATAAAAGAATTTATACAAGAGCAAGTAAGGCCTGACGTTTTGGCTGAAGAATTACTAAGGATTTATCACGAATCAGGCGTGTCAGACAGTATGGTTGAACATTTTGATGATATGGCTATTTCATTATGCCGGGATGCCGACCTACAGGCGGCCGATATTGTTTCTCGTGTTTTGAATGGAGACATTGCTTGATGAGTCGTGTGATTGTTGGTTTAGATGAAGTAGGGCGTGGTTGTATTGCAGGCCCTGTTGTTGCGGCGGCAGTTGTTTTGGATCCAAATAAACCGATTGAGGGTTTGATGGATTCTAAAAAACTGTCTAAAAAGAAACGAGATGAGCTCTCAGAAATGATTATGACCAATGCTAAAGATTGGTCAATAGGCCGTGCGGAAGCGTTGGAAATTGATGAGTTGAATATATTACAAGCCAGTTTACTCGCCATGAAAAGGGCGTATGAAGGGTTGAGTGTTCCTTGTGATTTTGCACAAGTTGACGGCACGTTTTACCCTCATATTCAAATTCCAGGAGAGTGCATAAAAGGTGGCGATAACTTAATCGCAGAGATTTCTGCCGCCTCCATTATCGCAAAAGTCTACCGTGACGAACACATGGCAATTTTAGATGTATTAAATCCAGGGTATGACCTTGCACAACATATGGGGTACCCAACACCGGCACACAAAAAGAGTATTTTCCTTAATGGTGTTACTGATATTTACCGTCGCTCATTCGCTCCGGTAAAAGCGTTATTAGCATGACAGAAAAACTGACGTTTGTTCACCTAAGAAACCATACTGAGTATTCCTTAGTAGACGGTATTATTCGTATAAAACCACTGGTTAAGCGAGCAACTGAATTATCCATGCCAGCGATTGCTGTGACGGATCAATCAAATTTATTTGCTGCAGTAAAATTTTATCGTGCGGCCACTAGTGCCGGCGTTAAGCCCATTATTGGTGCGGATGTGCTTATTAAAGATGCAGTCGATCAAAAGAAGCCTTATATCGTCACACTGCTGGTGCAAAATAAGAAAGGCTACCTTAGGTTGTGTGAACTAATTTCAGATGCATACATCAATGGCCAAGATAAAGGTGTTCCGTATTTAACCTCTGAGAAAATTTGTGATGACAATGAGGGCTTGATTGTTTTATCTGGTTTTCTTGAAGGATTATTTGCAACGTCCTTGCAGAGTAATGATTCAGAGAATACCGAGAGGCTTTTACAAACATGGCATAAAGCGTTTGGCGATCGTTTTTATCTTGAAATCCAGCGCACGGGTCGGCCTGCCGAGAGTGGTTTGGTTCACAATATGGTGCAATTAGCTGTCGCACATAAAATCCCCGTTGTTGCAACTAACGGCTGTTGTTTCTTGACTGAGGATGAATTTGCGGCGCATGAAGCGCGGGTGTGTATTAACCAAGGCCGAGTTCTGTCAGATGGCCGGCGCGTTAAAACACACACCGAACAGCAATACCTTAAAAGCCAAGAAGAAATGGCAGAGTTATTTTCGGATATACCAGAAGCAATCGAAAATAGCGTTCAAATAGCCATGCGCTGTAATGTTGAATTAAGCTTGGGTGAAAACTTTTTGCCTGATTTTCCGGTGCCCGATGGTATGACAACGGATGAGTATTTTGCTGATTTGGCACAAAAGGGTTTGGATAAGCGAATAGAAGAAACCTCTGCACGCATAGATTTTGATGATGAAAGGCTTGCGCAGTATCAAGCTAGGCTAAAGCGCGAACTGGATGTTATCTGCCAGATGGGCTTCCCAGGATATTTCTTGATTGTTGCTGATTTTATTCAGTGGGCTAAGGATAACGGTATACCTGTTGGCCCTGGTCGTGGTTCTGGTGCCGGTTCTATCATTGCTTACGCGCTTAGAATTACAGATTTAGACCCGATGGAATTTGACCTGTTGTTCGAACGGTTTCTTAATCCAGAGCGTGTATCCATGCCTGATTTCGACGTCGATTTCTGTATGGATGGCCGCGACCGGGTGATTGATTATGTCGGCAGAAAATATGGCCGTGACAAAGTATCTCAAATTATTACCTATGGCAGCATGGCGGCAAAAGCGGTTATTCGTGATGTTGGCCGTGTGCTCGGTCACCCGTATGGGTTTGTTGATCGTTTAGCAAAGGCCATTCCGTTTGAAATTGGCATGACGCTAACGAAGGCCTTGGATGAAAGCCCTGATTTATTAAGCGCTTATCAAGAAGAAGATGAAGTTCGAGAACTGATTGATTTGGCGCTTCAGTTAGAAGGTATTGCACGAAATGCAGGCAAACATGCCGGCGGTGTGGTGATTTCACCCAGTAAGCTGACCGACTTCTCTCCGCTCTATTGTGAGCAAGGTGGTGACAACCTTGTTACTCAATTTGACAAAGATGACATTGAAGCCGTTGGTTTGGTTAAGTTTGACTTTTTGGGTCTCAGAACCCTAACGATTATTGATTGGGCATTACAAAACATCAACCAGCGCCTCACTGCTGAAGGAAAAGACGTTGTTGATATTGACACTTTGCCGCGTGATGATGAGGCAACGTATGAATTGCTAAAAAACTATGCCACAACAGCCGTTTTTCAACTGGAATCACGTGGTATGAAAGATTTGATTCGTCGATTACGCCCGGACAGTTTTGAAGATGTGATTGCCTTGGTGGCCTTGTTTAGACCTGGCCCACTGCAGTCTGGCATGGTGGACGACTACATCAATGTTAAACATGGCCGAAAGAAAGCAGAATATGCGCACCCAACGTTGGTTGCGATTTTAGAGCCAACCAATGGGGTTATTTTATACCAAGAGCAAGTGATGAAAATTGCGCAGGATTTGGCTGGCTTTAGTTTGGGTATGGCTGATTTGTTACGTCGGTCGATGGGTAAAAAGAAGCCGGAGGAAATGGCCAAACAACGGGTGATGTTTACAGAAGGCGCGGTAGCCAATGATGTAAAAGAAGACGTGGCTACGTATATCTTCGATTTAATGGAAAAATTTGCGGGATACGGCTTTAATAAATCACATTCTGCAGCGTATGCATTAATTGCCTATCAAACGGCGTGGTTAAAAACCCATTACCCGTCTGAATTTATGGCAGCGGTACTGTCATCCGACATGGATAATACCGACAAAGTTGTTATGTTCATTGATGAATGCCGTGATATGGGGTTGGATATTTTACCGCCAGACGTCAACTCATCGGCATATCGTTTTACCACCAATGATGATGGGCAAATAATATATGGCCTAGGCGCTATAAAAGGCGTTGGCGAGGCGGCCATCGAATCGATTATTGAACAGCGTGACAATAACGGTAGTTACTCAAGTCACGAAGACCTCGCCAGGCGAATTGATATACGAAAAGCAAATCGCCGTGTTCAAGAAGCGCTTATCAAGTCCGGTGCGTTAGATTGTTTTGATGATAATCGAGCACGTTTAATGTCCGAGTTATCAGGCGTTTTACAGATAGCGGATCAACATAATAAAAGCGTCTCTGCTGGACAGAACGATTTGTTCGGCTTGTCGGTTGTTGAGTCACCACAACAGCAAACGCAAAAAACAAACATAGAGCCTTGGACTGAACATGAGCGGCTTAAGGCTGAAAAAATCACTCTAGGGCTGTATTTAACGGGTCATCCTTTTGATTCTGTTCGCGAAGAAATGTCGTCTGTGACGTCAGGAAAACTCTTAACCTTACATGAAATGGAGATTAATACATCGGGTGGCGGTGGCCAATACAGACGAGCAAAAGGTAAGCCAGTAACAGTAGCGGGGCTAGTGCTTGAAGTGAGAACTCGTCCGACTAAAAGTGGTTCTAAAATAGCAACGGTTATCTTAGACGATGGCAGTGCGCGCATTGAAGCGGTGGCATACAGTGAGGTGTTTGATAATTTCAGTGAACAATTAGTCAGTGAGCAGATTGTGGTTATTATCGGTGCCATTTCTTTTGATGATTTTGCTGGTCAGAATAGAATTACCATTGAATCTGTCTTAACGGTTGAGCAGGCCAGAGAGCGATTCTCAAAGGACTTGTTGATAGACATTCATCATAACGACACGCAAGGTGTGTCCATAGATGGGCTGCAACAGTTGTTAAACCCCTATAAAGGTGGAAACTGCCCAGTACGAATTAAAATCGCGTTACAAGGTGCCTCGTCGGCTTTAAAACTGGCGGATGAATGGAATGTTGTGCCAAACGATTTATTATTAGAAGAACTTAAGCAAACCTTACCGAATCAAAAAAGTTTTATCCGATATTGAATATAACTGGCCGAATTGCATGACTCGCTATAAAATACGGCCATGAACTTAGATTACTTAGATTTTGAACAGCCTATCGTTGAACTTGAAGACAAGCTTGAAGAACTTCGACGTGTGGGTACCGATAATGAAATTGATATTCAAAAAGAGATCGATAGGCTACATGAAAAGAGCCGGTCACTAACCGAATCAATTTTTTCAAAATTAACGGATTGGGAAATATCTAAACTATCTCGCCACCCTAAGCGCCCGTATTCGTTGGATTATATTGATGGCGTGTTTGAAGGCTTTATTGAACTTCATGGTGACAGACACTACGCAGATGATGCCGCTATTGTTGGTGGAATGGCTAGATTAGACGGTTTGCCTGTGATGGTGATTGGCCATCAAAAGGGGCGCGATACCAAGGAAAAGCTTAAGCGAAATTTTGGCATGCCCCGCCCAGAAGGTTATAGAAAAGCGCTGCGTTTAATGCACATAGCCGAGCGATTTAACTTACCCATTATTACGTTTATCGATACGCCGGGTGCGTACCCAGGTGTTGGTGCAGAAGAACGTGGGCAAAGTGAAGCGATTGCTAGAAATTTATTTGAAATGTCTAAACTCAAAACTCCTATTATCAGCATTGTGATTGGTGAAGGTGGCTCAGGTGGTGCGTTGGCACTGGGCGTGTGCGATAAACTTTTCTTATTAAAATACAGCACATACTCGGTTATTTCCCCCGAAGGTTGCGCGTCAATTTTATGGAAAAGTGCTGAAAAGGCATCACAAGCGGCAAAAGCGATGGCAATCACATCCAGTAAATTATTAGCTAATGGTTTGATAGATGGCGTGATTGACGAGCCGCTAGGCGGTGCGCATCGAAATCTTTCATTTATGAAGGAAAAGATCAAAGAAACCTTATTGAAAGAAGTTAATAAGGTGAATGCTATGTCGATTGATGACTTATTAGCCGAACGCTATAAGCGACTAATGTCATACGGAAAATTCACCACTGCCTAAGCGCCCCCAGGACTTCATTGAAGCATCTTGTTGACAATGTTGAGCAACAACTGACGTCGATTAATGGTTTAACGCATGTCGTTATTGCCTACAGTGGCGGCGTTGATTCGCATGTTTTGTTGCATGTAAGCTCCATAATAAAGCCAACTCTCCCAAAGGTTACTTTTTGTGCCATGTATATCGACCATGGTTTGCATGTCGATTCAGTTAAATGGCGAGATCATTGTGAATCAGTTTGTATTGAGCTGGGTATTGATTTTATCAGCCAAAAAGTTAACGCCGATGATGTCGCTGGCGATGGACCGGAGCAGGCTGCGCGTCATGCGAGGTATGATGCGTTAAAGAGTGAAGTTAAGGCGCATACGGTTTTGCTAACGGCTCAACATCAAGATGACCAGGCAGAAACCTTGATGTTGCAGCTTTTAAGAGGGGCCGGTATCGATGGTTTGGCCAGTATGCCGACGTGTACTAATTTTGGCTTGGGCTATATCGCGCGACCTCTTCTTAACGTGTCAAAGGCGGAAATTAAGCATTATGCCAAGGAAGAAAATTTGGAATGGATTGAAGATTCTAGCAACCTCGATACCTCGTTAAATCGAAATTTTTTACGCCAGCAGGTCATTCCACTTATTCAGCAGCGCTGGCCAGCTTTTTCTAAAACCACCTCAAGAAGTGCCGCGCATTGTGCAGAGGCATCGTCAGTTTTGTTTAACCTTGCGGCAACCGATATAGAGAATCAAGATACGGAGGTGCTTAACATGCATAACCTTATTGATTTAGATGCAGCGCGGCAACGTTTAGTGATTCGTCATTGGTTACTTCGCAATGATGTGCGCATGCCGTCAGAAAAAATACTGCTAGAAATCCAACGTTCTATTAGCATCAAACCGAGTGATTCGGCATTAATCGAGTGGTCTGCTATTCAGCTCAGGCTTTTTGATGCAACGTTTTTTCTGACAGCGATAAAAAGCGATGAATTACGTTATGAGTCGATAAACTGGTTTGCTGAGGAGGTAGAGATTACCTCTGAAATAGGCGTTTTATCGAAAAGGCTGGTCCGTGGGAAAGGGATAGATCAGCAAAAATGGGCGACATCAAAGGTGACAGTTGCACATAGAAAAGGTGGTGAGAGTTTGAAATTACTTGGCAGGCAAGGGCGTCGCAAATTGAAGAAGCTTTTCCATGAGGCCAAAATTTTCCCCTGGGTTCGAGATGCTATCCCGTTGATTTATTTCGATGACACATTAGCAGCGGTTGCCAATCTTTGGGTGGACGAGGAGTTTTTGGTGTCTGATGACAGTATGGGGTATAACATTGTATGGAAACATCCTAGGTTGAAAATCAAACAGGTATAGGTTCGTTTTTATCTAATGTGGCAACTTCTCGCGAATCGATTCGCGTATAATGCCGATGATTCAATTTTTACTTTTTAGGTGCGTATGGCTAAGTTTATTTTTATTACCGGCGGCGTTGTTTCATCGTTAGGTAAAGGGATTTGTGCGTCTTCTTTGGCAACAATTTTGGAAGCGCGTGGGTTAAATATCACCATGACGAAATTGGACCCGTACATCAATGTCGACCCCGGCACGATGAGCCCGTTCCAACACGGTGAAGTGTACGTGACAGATGATGGTGCAGAAACTGACCTTGATTTAGGCCATTACGAACGCTTTAGTAATAGCGTGATGTCTAAAAGAAACAATTTCACAACGGGTCAAATATACGAAAATGTCATTAAAAAAGAACGGCGCGGTGATTATTTGGGCGGTACGGTTCAAGTTATCCCTCACATAACTGATGAAATCAAACGTAATATTATTAAAAGCGCTGAAGGTGCGGACGTCGCCATAATTGAAATTGGCGGTACGGTTGGTGATATTGAGTCGTTGCCATTTTTAGAAGCCATCCGTCAAATGCGTGTTGAATTGGGTGAAGATCGTTGTTTGTTTATTCACTTAACGTTGGTGCCTTATATTGCATCGGCAAAGGAAATTAAAACCAAGCCAACGCAGCACTCTGTTAAAGAATTAAGAACAATTGGTATTCAGCCAGATATTTTGATTTGTCGTTCCGAACGTGCTATTCCGCTATCTGACCGTAAAAAAATTGCGTTGTTTACCAACGTACAAGAAAAGGCGGTTATTACCGCATTAGATGCGGACAGCATTTATCGAATACCGATGATGTTGCACGAGCAAGGCTTAGATCAAATCGTTATTAAGAAGTTACACCTAGATGCTAGTCCGGCTGACTTATCTGATTGGGATGCTGTGGTTGAAGGCCTGTTCGCACCAAAAGACACCGTAAAAGTAGCGTTAGTTGGTAAATATGTCGATCATGCGGATGCTTATAAATCATTGACTGAAGCGTTGATACACGCAGGCATTCATACTAAAACGCAAGTGGAAGTCGTTAAGGTTGATTCTGAAGACATTGAAAAAAATGGCACGGATGTTTTGCAAAAAGTGGACGCGATTCTCGTGCCCGGTGGCTTTGGCGAACGCGGTGTGGATGGAAAAATAGCAACGATACGGTTTGCTCGTGAAAATGATGTGCCTTACTTAGGCATTTGTTTGGGTATGCAAACGGCTGTGATTGAGTACGCACGAAATATAATGAACTTGGAGGGTGCAAACAGCACCGAGTTTATGCCAGATTCACCTTACCCCGTGATTGGTTTGATCACTGAGTGGCTAACTGAAGAGGGTACTGTGGAAAAACGAGATGAATCATCCGAGATTGGTGGAACAATGCGTTTAGGCAGTCAAAAATGTCAATTAACACCAGGTTCCTTGGCTCATAAGGTGTATGGCAAAGACGTGATTACAGAGCGCCACAGACATCGATTTGAATTTAATAATACATTTTTAGAACAGTTTGAAGAAGCGGGATTAAGTATTTCAGGTAAATCAATGGACGGCCGTTTGGTTGAAATTGTAGAAATCCCTGAGCACAGATGGTTTTTGGCTTGCCAATTCCACCCGGAGTTCACCTCTAAACCAAGAACAGGACACCCGTTATTCAGTGGTTTCGTATCGGCGGCAATTGAGTACTCTACTTCATCAGATAAGGTTAGCTCATGAATTTATGTGGGTTTGAAGTCGGTATCGATCAACCATTCTTTTTGATTGCTGGTACTTGCGTTGTTGAAAGTGAGCAAATGACGATTGATACAGCGGGCGCATTGAAAGAAATGACCGCTGATTTAGGCATTCCGTTTATTTATAAATCGTCGTTTGATAAAGCTAATCGCTCGTCTGTAGATGGCTTTCGAGGCCCAGGCATTGAAGAAGGACTAAGGGTTTTGCAAGCAGTTAAAGACCAGTTAAATGTGCCGGTTATTACCGATGTGCATGAAGATACACCGATGGACGAAGTGGCCTCCGTGGTGGATGTCTTACAAACGCCAGCATTTTTATGCCGTCAAACGAATTACATCACGCGTGTAGCGGCAACAGGTTTGCCGGTGAACATTAAAAAAGGACAGTTTTTAGCACCTTGGGATATGAAGCACGTAGTGGATAAAGCGCGCTCCACCGGCAATAAAAACATCATGGTGTGTGAAAGAGGCGTGTCATTTGGTTATAACAATTTAGTGTCAGACATGCGGTCGTTAACGATTATGCGCGAAACAAATGCGCCAGTTGTGTTTGATGCGACGCATTCCGTGCAATTACCTGGTGGGCAGGGCAGTTCATCAGGTGGGCAACGTGAGTTTGTTCCAACTCTGGCTAGGGCGGCAATAGCAGTGGGCGTATCTGGCGTGTTCATGGAAACCCATCCAAACCCAGAAGAAGCGCTTAGTGATGGCCCAAATTCTGTGCCTCTCGCTAAGATGAAAGAGTTGTTAACAATAATGAAACATATAGATGATGCCGTGAAAAATGCGGGTGTTATGCGCGGTGATTTTTAGATAATAATTTGAGGAAGATATGGCTGAGATAGTAGATATAAAAGCACGTGAAATATTAGATTCACGTGGAAACCCAACGTTAGAAGCAGATGTTATCTTAGCATCTGGTGTTGTTGGCAGTGCGATGGTGCCCTCTGGTGCATCAACGGGCGAACGTGAAGCCATAGAATTAAGAGATGGCGATACGAGCCGTTACGGTGGCAAAGGTGTCCTAAAGGCAGTTGGCCATGTCAATGGAGAGCTAAAAGACGCCTTAATTGGTATGGATGCTGCTGATCAGCAAGCCATCGACAATAGAATGATTGAGTTAGATGGTACTGATAACAAAGCACGCTTAGGCGCTAATGCAACATTAGGTATATCGTTGGCAGCAGCCCATGCAGCGGCAAATGAAGGTGGTATACCGTTATACCGCTACCTTGGTGCTGATGAATTTCTTTTACCTGTCCCAATGATGAACATCATCAACGGTGGTTCGCATGCTGATAACAGTGTTGACCTTCAAGAATTTATGATTTTACCTGTTGGCGCACCTAGCTTCAGTGAAGCAATGCGTTACGGTACAGAAGTCTTTCATGCATTAAAGTCTGTGCTATTAGCAAAAGGCTTGAGCACATCAGTTGGTGATGAAGGTGGCTTCGCGCCTGATTTATCGTCAAACGTAGAGGCAATAGAGGTCATTCTTCAAGCGATTGAGACGGTTGGCTTAAAAGTTGGTGATGATATTGCGCTTGGCCTTGATGTCGCTAGTTCAGAATTTTGTGACAAGGGTGAGTACTTTTTAGCATCTGAAAACAAACGTTTTAACTCAACTCAAATGACTGATTTTTTAGCGGATTGGGTTGATCAGTATCCTATTATTTCTATTGAAGATGGCCTAGATGAAAATGACTGGGATGGTTGGAAATATATGACCGAGAAATTGGGCCATAAAGTTCAGTTAGTCGGCGATGATTTGTTTGTTACAAACCCTAAGATCTTTAAACAAGGTATTGATAAAGACATTGCAAACTCTATTTTGATAAAAGTGAATCAAATTGGCACGTTAACGGAAACATTAGCAGCGATTAAAATGGCGCATGATTCAGGGTACACGTCCGTTGTCTCGCATCGTTCTGGCGAAACAGAAGATACCACCATTGCCGATTTAGCCGTAGCAACGTGCTCTGGCCAAATCAAAACAGGTTCATTATGTCGTTCTGACCGTGTTGCAAAATATAACCGTCTACTACGTATTGAAGAAGATTTAGGCGCAAATGCAATTTACGCGGGGAAGAAGGCCTTTAAATACGTAAGCTAAATTGAAGGCACTGTTCATCATTCTTGTTTTACTCTTCGGCTACCTACAATATAAATTATGGGTAGCTGAGGGGAAAGCACAAGATTCGTGGGCGCTAGAGCAGCGCATTGAAACGCTCAAAGAAGAAAATAAAGCACTAATGTATCGAAATGATACGCTTCAGGCCGAGGTAACGAACTTGAAAAGTGGCCACGATGTGATTGAAGAGAAAGCAAGGCGCGAGCTTGGTTTGATTGGTCAGGACGAAACTTTTTTTCAATACATTGAGTCAGATAATGAGCAGTGAGATAGGAAAAATCTGGTGCATCGTGCCTGCTGCGGGTATTGGGTTACGATTTGGAGAAAATCGGCCAAAACAATATTTACCCTTTCGTTCCTCAACAATTATCGACACAACCATTAAGACGCTGCTGTTATGTACCTCGTTAGAAAAAGTCATCGTGTGTCTTCACCCCGATGATGAACACGCGCAACAAAGTGACTTCATTAAACATCCAAGAGTGCACGTTGTTATAGGCGGCAATCAACGCTCTGATTCTGTATTAAACGGCCTACAATCAATTCAAACTGATACAGCAAAGCAAGACTGGGTTCTGGTCCACGATGCGGCAAGGCCGTGTGTCCGATTAGCCGATATCAATAAACTAATAAGCGAAGCGCAAACACATCAACAAGGCAGTATATTAGCAGTACCCATCCATGACACCATTAAAGAAGTGGACAATGAATTAGCAGTGCGCACATTAGACAGAACAAAACTATGGCGAGCATTAACGCCTCAACTGTTTAAGTTAAGCGATATTCAAGGGGCGCTGTTGTCAGCAAAAAAACAGTCTAGAGTGGTTACAGATGAAGCCAGCGCTATTGAGCAACTCGGATTGCCCGTGCGAATAGTTGAAGGGCATGCAGATAATATAAAAATCACAGTGCCTGCTGATTTACAGTTAGCTAATATGTATATGGATCAACAGGAAGAACAATCATGCGCATAGGCCACGGATACGATGCACACCGTTTTGAAAAGGGTAAACCGCTGGCACTAGGTGGTGTCAGCGTCCCTTATGAATTTGGCCTGCTAGCACATTCGGATGGTGATGTGGTGTTGCACGCCTTATGCGATGCTCTATTGGGCGCTATTGGCCGCGGCGATATAGGTCAACATTTTCCAGACACCAGCGATGAATACGAAAACGTAGACAGTCGATTGCTATTAAGGCACGTGTTTAAACTCGTCGAAGAGGCTGGTTTCGAGTTAGGTAATATTGACATCAGTATTATTGCTCAAGCGCCAAAATTAGCCGCCCATTTACCGAGCATGTCTGATTGTATTGCGAGTGATTTAAAATGTGACGTATCGCAAGTCAATGTCAAAGCTACGACAACCGAAGGGATGGGGTTTGCGGGTAGAAAAGAAGGTATTGAAGCCCACGCGGTTGTCTTACTCACAACAGCCAGCTAAGCCCCATTATGAATTTTGAATCGCACGTGGAAAAACTTCCTTATGCTCATGCTCAGCCGAGTGGAACAGGACAACTTCGAACGTTAGCCGAACATTTTTGCGTCGAGGAAACACTCAGCTTTAGCCCCAGCGGTGAGGGCGAACATGTATTTTTATACATTAAAAAAATCGGTATTAATACGGAAGATATTGTAAGAATTTTGAGTAAACACGCAGGTGTTACTCGGCGTAGTGTTTCCTACGCGGGCATGAAAGACCGTCACGCAGTAACCAAGCAATGGTTCAGCGTGCAATTGCCGGGTAAAGAAGGGCCAGATTGGTCGGCACTTAATAATGATCAGCTAAACGTTGAATTGGTAACTCGCCATTTAAAAAAATTAAAACGCGGCACCATTAAACACAATACATTCACACTTATTGTTGCGAATGCTCGTTTTGATAAGCAAGATATTACTGCACGAGTGGAAGGCATTAAACGCGACGGCGTGCCTAATTATTTTATGCAGCAACGTTTTGGTTACGCGTATCAAAACCTACAACGGGCGTTTGATTGTTTTGAAAAAGGTGAGGTCATTAGAAATAAAAAACTAAAGGGCCTGTTCTTATCCTCAGTACGTTCGTATTTGTTCAACCAAGTGCTAGCGAAGCGTGTGGCGGGTTCCAGCTGGAATAAACCCACGCATGGCGACACGTATATGTTGAACGGCACACGGCAAAGCTTCTGTGAAAATGCCGTGTCAGATACATTGGAACAACGTGTTATGGAACACGATATTCACCCAACCGGCCCGCTATTTGGCAGCTTAGCGGAAACGGGTGATAAACACCCAATAGAGCAAACGGTCTTTGCAGATAACGCCGTGTTTTGCAACGGGTTAACGAAAGAGCGAATGGAACCGGCCAGACGTTCCTTACGGGTTGTGCCTATCGATTTTAATTGTGAATTTTTAGACGACGGGCAATTGCGTCTAGAATTCAAATTGCAGTCGGGCAGTTATGCAACCGCCGTTATTCGCGAATTAATCAACACCTCAACCACCAGAGAGCAGTAGAAATGGATTTTACGCACATTTTAGGCTTAGGCTTACTGCAAGGGTTAACCGAGTTTTTACCCATATCCAGCTCAGCTCATTTAATTTTATTGCCCTTATTATTAGCTTGGGAAGACCAAGGTTTAGCCTTTGATGTGGCCGTTCATGTTGGTTCGCTGTTAGCGGTAACAACGTATTTTAGAAAAGATTTATCTCGTATTGTTGCGGGTTGGTTAAAGGCTGTTTTTAAACAGCAATATTCTCAAGAAAGCCGCTTAGGCTGGTTGATTATTATAGGCACCATACCGGTTGGCTTAATGGGCTTATTGCTAGGTGACTTGATAGAAATCTACCTACGTTCGCCCCTCGTTATTGCCATAACCACCATTGTGTTTGGCTTATTACTTTGGCGTGCGGATGCCATTGGCGAACGAGTAAGGGAGCAAGACAAGTTAACCGTAAAAGATGCCGTTATTGTGGGTTTGTATCAAGTTTTGGCGTTAATCCCCGGCACATCACGCTCAGGCATTACCATGACAGCGGGCTTATTTTTAGGGCTAACGCGAGAAGCAGCTGCGCGTTTTTCATTTTTATTATCCATACCACTTATATTTTTAGCCGGCAGTTTAAAAACGCTGCATTTAGTAGAAAGCGCCATACCTGTTGACTGGTTTGCAATCGTCGCGGGTGTTGTTATCTCTGCACTCAGTGCATTCGCTTGTATAGCAGTATTCCTCAAACTGCTTGAGAGAATAGGGATGTTACCGTTTGTTATTTACCGTTTAGTGCTCGGCGTGTTTTTGCTGTATGTGTATGTCGTCTAACTATGAGGATTTCAGGAGCACATAAAGAGCGCCAGCGCCACCATCACGCTGCTGCGCAGACGATAAAGCCAACACGTTTGAATGTGCTTTAAGTTGGTTAAACACCATGTTCTTTAACACAGGGAATTTACTTAAAGACCTCATGCCCTTGCCATGCACTACTAATATACAACGGTGATGTTGTTCGGTTTGTTGGATAAGAAAATCGTCTAAATATTGATGTGCTTCGGATTGGGTTAATCCGTGTAAATCTATTCTGTCATCAACGCCCAGCGTACCTCGTTTTAACTGGCGTATGGTTTTATCTCGTATGCCTTGTTTGGCATAAAATAATCGGTCATCACTTTGGATCTCAGAAGGGCTGTATTCTGGGGTTTCGAGCGTGTGCACTGGCGATTCAAAACATTTTTTATGTGGTCGAGGTTTGGATTGATCAGCAGCAGAGTTGTATTTATCGGATGTGATTGGCTTTACATCAGCCATTGAGTCTCTAAATAAGCGTGAATCCTCCGTTGAACTTAGGTCTTTGTTTTTATCTTCAGGCATAATATGATTTTAGCACTTATCAAATTAAACACATGTTGTTCTTTAGATCACTTTCATGCATATTTTAATCAGCAACGATGACGGCTACCTTGCGCCGGGCTTGTCTGTTTTAGCTGAAACATTATCCAGCTTGGCAGACATTACGGTTGTAGCGCCCGATAGAAACCGTAGTGCGGCCAGTAACTCGCTAACCTTACAGATGCCGTTGCGTGTACAAAAAATGCAGAACGGTTTTTTTAGTGTTGATGGCACGCCAACTGATTGCGTACACCTCGCGATTACCGGCATGTTAGAAGATGAACCCGACATTGTTTTTTCAGGCATCAACAACGGTGAAAACATGGGTGATGACGTGCTGTACTCGGGTACGGTAGCTGCTGCGACAGAAGGGCGATTTTTAGGCTTACCATCCATCGCTATGTCTATGACTGCAAGTCAGCCTAAACATTATGAAACGGGGGCTTATGTGGCGGCTCGGTTGTTTAATCAATTGATGGCGTCGAGTTTACCCTCGGATACTATCTTAAACGTGAATGTGCCAGACTTACCCGTGAGTGAATTAAAAGGGTTTAAAGCAACCCGTTTAGGGCAACGTCACCGTTCTGAACCGGTGATTGAAGCACGAGACCCACGTAATCAGACAATCTACTGGGTGGGCCCGCCTGGTGCGCATCAAGATGCGGGCGAAGGCACTGATTTTCATGCGATAGAAAATGGCTACGTGTCTATTACGCCATTACAAATTGATTTGACTAACCATAAACGTCTAGATGGTTTAAGCGATTGGATTAATGGTATGCCCAATGAATAACCATTTAGGCATAGGGATGACCTCCCAGCGCACGAGAAATCGCTTGATTCTGAAATTGCAAGAGCTCGGCATTAAAGACGAGCGTGTTTTGTCTGTTATGCGTAAAGTGCCGCGTCATTTGTTTATGGCTGAAGCGCTTGCAAGCCGTGCGTACGAAAACACATCGTTGCCTATTGGACATGGGCAAACCATTTCCCAGCCCTATATGGTTGCACGGATGACTGAGTTGTTGATTGAAGATGGACTTCCTGAAAATGTTTTAGAAGTAGGGACTGGTTCAGGCTATCAGTCTTCTATTTTAGCGAGTCTTGTACCTAGAGTTTTTTCAGTCGAACGTATTCGTCCTTTGCAAGAAAAAGCGAAGCAAGTATTGGCAGAAGTTGGCTTTAGAAATATAAGTTTCAAACATTCTGATGGTGGCTGGGGTTGGAAAGCCTGTGGTCCTTACGAAGGAATCTTAGCGGCTGCAGCACCAGAAGAAATACCGACTAATTTGTTAGAACAATTAGCGGTTGGTGCTAAATTAGTGATTCCTGTCGGTAAAGAGGGTGAACAGGTCTTACAAAGAGTGACGCGTACTGAAGTAGCCTATGAAGTTGAAGTGATTGAACCAGTAAGCTTCGTGCCCTTTCTACACGGTAAAGCGTAAGGAAATTAGCCGTGTTTAAGACTTTATATAACAAAGTCCTGTTATGGGCTGAGCACCCTAAAGCGAATAAATTTTTATTTACATTGAGTTTTGCTGAGTCTTCGTTTTTCCCAATACCCCCTGATGTCATGTTGGCACCCATGTGTTTGGCGAAGCCATCTAAAAGCTTTTATTTCGCCTTGTTAACAACCATTGGCTCGGTTGCAGGCGGTATATTCGGTTATCTCATTGGCATGTACTCGTTTGAATTGGTCGAACCGCTGATTGCAGTGATGAAATACGAAGAAAAATTTGAATTGGTCAAACGTTGGTTTGATGAATGGGGGTTTTGGGCAATTTTCATAGCGGGGTTTTCACCTATTCCCTATAAGCTTTTTACCATTACAGCGGGCATGCTTAGCATGATGTTCTTACCGTTTGTCATAGCCTCGCTTATTGGGCGCGGCGCACGGTTTTTTTTGGTGGCGTTTCTGGTGTCGTTGGGTGGTGATAGATTGAGGGATAAATTAAACGACTACATTGAACGAATTGGCTGGGCGGTGACGTTGCTAATTGTCATTGCTTACATCATTTATACGTTTTATTAGCTGATCAAATTGAATAATCGAGATATTTTTACTGCTTTTTGTGGAATGTTATTTGTTCTTTCACTTGTCTCGTGTGGTTCGCCGCAAATACATGCGCCAGTTTTCAATAACAATAAGATTAATGGCAGTTCTGCAACATCCCATATCGTACGATTAGGCGATACGTTGTACTCAATTGCATGGCAAAGAAGTAAAGATTTTCGTGATTTAGCAAAATGGAATAATATCAGCCAACCTTATACCATTTATAAGGGGCAAAAGTTGACGCTAGTCGCCGTTAAAAAAACAGTAAAAACGCCAAGCTATTATCCTAAACAAAAAATTAAAAAAACTGTTAAAAAACAATCGGTAACTAAGGTTACTTCGCGTAATAAACCACCTAAATTAAAGTTAAATTGGCAGTGGCCGATAAAAGTAAAGAAGCTAGAAAAAGGATCTGCTCAATCTGGAGTGGTATTGGTCGGCAAACCGGGTGAGTTGGTAAGAAGTAGTGAAGGTGGTAAGGTAGTCTATGCAGGCAGTGGTTTGAAGGGTTACGGTAACCTTCTGATTATTATGCACAACAATGAGTTTTTAACCGCTTATGGATACAATAAGCGTTTGTTAGTGAAGGAAGGAAGTGTTGTGGAAAAAGGCCAAGCTATTGCTGAAATAGGTATAGACAATAAAAAACGCCGGATTCTTTTTTTTGAAATGAGACGACACGGCAAATCTATTTCAGTGGTCAAATACATGCCACAATTTAGGGGGTAACATGCAAGGGAATACAAAAATAAAACCATCTAAGGACAAGTCGGTTTTAGACAGTAGCGACAAAGCTAGCAATAAAAAAACGAGAGGCAGGAGCAGTAACGATGCAACTCAAATTTATTTAAATGATTTAAGCAAATCTACGTTGCTAACTGCCGAAGAAGAAATTCATTATGGGCGACTCGTTCAACAAGGTGACCAGCCAGCTAGGCAGCATATGATCGAAAGTAATTTGCGCTTGGTGGTTAAAATCTCTAGAAAATACATGAATCGCGGTTTACCCATGTTGGACCTCATTGAAGAAGGTAACTTAGGGTTGATTCGCGCGGTTGAAAAATTTGATCCGGAAAAAGGCTTTAGATTTTCGACTTACGCTACTTGGTGGATTCGCCAAACCATTGAAAGAGCTATTATGAATCAAACACGGACGATTCGTTTGCCGATTCATATTATCAGGGAAATGAATATTTATCTTAGAAAGGCACGTGAGTTAAGTCAGGTATTAGACCGTGAGGCAAGCGCTGAAGAAGTAGCAGAAGTAACCGGAAAGCCCGTTGAGATTATCGAAAAGATGTTCCGTATGCACGCCGATAGAACCTCATCGCTTGATGTGTCTTTATCCAGTGAAACAGATCAACAACTACTTGATAGAGTGCCCGATGAAGATGCTATGGAACCGACGGAAATTCTACAGTCTGAGGAAATCCGAGATAACTTAGACCAGTGGTTGGAATTGTTAAGTGATAGGCAAAGAGAAGTCATTTCTCGTCGCTTCGGTGTCCGTGGGCACCATGCGTCAACCTTAGAACAAGTTGCTAATGGAATGGGTGTTACGCGCGAGCGTGTGCGCCAAATTCAAATGGGTGCGCTTAAATCACTTAAATCAATCCTAGAAAATGAAGGTTTATCACCCTCAGTACTTCTTCACTAAACACATCGTGGGCTATTTTCCGTTGACAGTTAAAAAGCAGCTGGTTACTGTATCTAAGTAGTATCCTACTTAGCTTTAAAGATGAATCGCCATGCATGAATTTGCCAGAATAAAACGACTTCCACCTTATGTTTTTAACATTGTTAATGACTTAAAAGCACAAGCGCGCGCAGCGGGCGAAGACATTATCGATTTTGGTATGGGTAACCCAGACCAACCAACGCCTCAACATATTGTTGACAAGTTAACCGAAGCAGCTCAACGAGGCGATACACATCGCTATTCTGTCTCCCGCGGTATTCCAAGGCTCCGTAAAGCTATTTGTGGTTGGTATAAGTCAAAATACGATGTGGATCTTGATTTCGATTCTGAAGCGATTGTAACGATTGGTTCAAAAGAAGGATTGGCGCATTTAGCATTGGCAACGTTAGGCCCAGGTGATGCGGTTTTGGTGCCTAACCCTGCATACCCAATTCACCCCTATGGTTTTGTGATTGCGGGTGCTGATATTCGTCATGTTCCCATTGGTCCTGACGTGGATTTTTTCAGTGAGCTTGAAAAAGCGATTAAAACATCTTATCCAAAACCTAAAATGTTGGTGCTTAATTTCCCGGGTAATCCGACGACACAATGCGTTGATTTAGAGTTTTTTGAAAAAGTCATTAAAATGGCAAAAGAGCACGACATTTGGGTGGTGCACGATAATGCCTACGCTGAAATTGTGTTTGATGGCTATAAGGCGCCTTCAATCTTGCAAGTCCCCGGCGCTAAAGATATTGCTGTCGAATTTTACTCGTTATCTAAAACCTACAATATGCCAGGCTGGCGTGTCGGCTTTATGTGCGGTAATAAAGAACTCGTTGGTGCCTTGGCGCGTATTAAATCGTATTTAGACTACGGTATGTTTACGCCCATACAAGTGGCTGCTATTGCTGCGTTAGAAGGCCCACAAGATTGCGTTGATGAAATTAGAGCATTATACAAAAAACGAAGAGATACGCTTTGTGATGGTTTGAACTCCATTGGTTGGCCGGTTGAAAAACCAAAAGCGACGATGTTCGTTTGGGCAAAAATTCCTGACCAATATCTTGAAATGGGTTCTTTAGAGTTTTCTAAAAAATTACTTAAAGACGCGAAAGTTGCTGTGTCACCGGGTATTGGTTTTGGTGACTTTGGTGATGAGTATGTTCGATTCGGTTTGATCGAAAATGGCCATCGAACAAAACAAGCAGTGCGTGGTATTAAACAAATGATGCGTGACGATAGTTCAGCGTAAGGTCTTTTTGAACGCCCATAGTTTCCTGTATAATCGGCCCTTAATTTAAACGTAAATTTATCTTGGGGAATTTCTTGAAAGTTGTAAAGGTTGGGCTATTAGGTTTAGGCACTGTAGGTGGCGGTACCGTTAATGTTTTAAAAAGAAACAGTATCGAAATCTCACGCCGTAGTGGATGTGAAGTGGTTGTGACGAAAGCTTGTGCTCGCAACATCACACGAGAACGTATTTGTGACACCGATGGTATTCAATTAACGACCAATCCAAACGATGTTATTAACGATCCGGATATTCAAATAGTTCTTGAATTAATGGGGGGCGATGAGCCAGCAAAGTCATTAATTCTTTCAGCTCTTTCTCAAGGTAAGCATGTGGTCACTGCTAACAAAGCCTTAATAGCGAGTCACGGTAATGAGTTGTTTGCTGCGGCGGCTGATAATAATGTCACGTTGGCTTACGAGGCGGCGATCGCTGGAGGTATTCCTATCGTTAAAGCCATGCGTGAAGGGCTTAGCGCTAATAAAATCGAATGGTTAGCGGGCATCATTAATGGCACGGGCAATTTCATTCTGACTGAAATGCGCGATAAAGGTAGTGCCTTTGCGGATGTGCTTAAAGAAGCTCAAGAGTTAGGTTATGCCGAAGCGGATCCAGAATACGATGTTGAAGGCATAGATGCTGCGCACAAATTGTGTATTCTTGCGTCGCTTGCGTTTGGTATGCCGTTGAACTTTGAAAAAGTGTATACCGAAGGCATTTCCACAATAACACCGCTTGATGTAACGTATGCAGAAGAGCTGGGTTATAGAATTAAACACCTAGGCGTTGCAAGAAAATCTGACGCTGGCGTTGAAATGCGCGTTCACCCAACACTTATCCCAGAAAAAAGGCTAATTGCCAACGTAGATGGGGTAATGAATGCCGTGGTTGTTAAAGGTGATGCCGTTGGCTCAACGCTATATTACGGGCCAGGTGCTGGTGCTGAAGCGACTGCATCGTCGGTTATTGCCGATATCGTTGATATCTGTCGACAATTGGATGTGCCATCAGATAAAACGGTGCCTTCTTTAGGTTTCATCAGTGACCAATTGCAAGAGATTGCTTTGCTTCCTATAGAAGACGTAACCACAGCATTTTACTTACGTTTATCGGTAGAAGATAAACCCGGTGTAATGGCGGGAATTACCACTATACTGGCTGAGAATGGTATCAGCATCGAAGCAATGCTTCAAAAAGAACCCAAACATGGCACAACGGCACAAGTTATATTGCTCACTAATAGCGTTGTTGAGAAAGGGTTAATAGCAGCGTTAAAGGGCATTGAATCGTTAGACTCAATTAAAGAACCAGCCATTCGCATTCGCGTCGAATCGTTACAATAGGAAAACTCATGGCAACAGGAAATCGTTATTTAGGGCTTATTGATAAATATAGAGATGTGCTGCCTGTTTCAGACAGTACGCGTTTAATCAGTATTGGTGAGGGTAATACACCGCTCATTAAACTTGAAAATATTCCCGCTTTAACCGGTAAAAATGTTGATATTTACGTTAAATATGAAGGTTTAAATCCAACTGGCTCGTTTAAAGACCGTGGCATGACCATGGCGGTGACCAAAGCGGTAGAAGAGGGTAGCAAAGCGATCATTTGCGCGTCTACGGGTAACACATCGGCGTCAGCAGCGGCTTATGCAGCACGTGCAGGTATTAAAGCGTTTGTGTTAATTCCTGAAGGTAAAATCGCACTGGGTAAATTAGCCCAGGCGATGATGCACGGCGCTGAAATTATTCAAATTAAAGGTAACTTTGACCACGGTATGCAATTGGTTAAAGAAGTGGCAGAACATGCGCCAGTTACTATCGTTAATTCAATTAACCCTTATCGTATACAAGGCCAAAAAACAGCGGCGTACGAAATTGTAGAAGCATTAGGTAAAGTACCGGATTATCACTGCTTACCTGTGGGTAATGCCGGTAACATTACGGCGCATTGGTTAGGCTATACCGAAATGGGCAAAACATCTGGCGAGCACCCAATTATGGCCGGTTATCAAGCAGCGGGCGCAGCACCGTTTCTAAAAGGCGAAATGATTGATGACCCTGAAACAGTCGCAACGGCTATTCGTATTGGTCGCCCACAATCATGGGACCAAGCGTGGGCTGCGCAAAAAGAATCTGGCGGTTGGTTTGACCTACTAAGTGATGAAGAAATATTAGCTGCACAAAAGCTACTGAGTGAGCAAGAAGGCATCTTCTGCGAACCTGCATCAGCAGCATCAGTTGGCGGCGCAATACGCGACATTAAAAATGGCAAAATCCCAGAAGGCAGTACCATTGTGTGCACCTTAACGGGCCATGGGCTTAAAGACCCAGACACGGCCATTTCACAATGTGCGATTAACCCAAAAGCCATTGATGCATCATTGGATGCAGTAAAAGCAGCGATTTTAGATAAACTCTAAACGTCAGCAAGTGAGCGACTCAGCACCAGATAGCTCCACAGTAAATATCAAGCACCGTGAAGCGGTTAAGCACGATGCGGATACGCTAGCAGACCTGCACCCAGTTTTACGGCAGGTGTACCTCAATAGGGGCGTAACGACTCAAGCACAGCTGGATCGTACCTTAAAAAACTTGCCTAGCTTTCAAACGCTAACGGGTATTGAGTCAGCGGTTAGTTTGATTAAAGAGGCGATTCAACAAGATAAAAGAATTCTGATTGTTGCGGACTTTGATGCCGATGGCGCAACATCGTGCGCGGTGGCTATTCGCGGGCTGCGAATGTTAGGCGCAAAACACGTCGAATTCGTTGTGCCCGATCGTTTCAAGTTTGGTTATGGTCTAACGCCTGAAATTGTCGATGTGGCGCTAGAACTAAAACCCGATCTCATCATCACTGTCGATAACGGCATATCTAGCGTAGACGGAGTGGCTTACGCGGTCGAAAAGGGCTGTCAAGTCGTCGTAACCGACCATCACTTGCCGCCCAAGCAGCTACCCAATGCTCACGCTATTGTTAATCCTCAATTAATTGGCGATGAATTCCCCAGTAAAGCATTGGCGGGCGTAGGGGTTATGTTTTATGTACTACTTGCGTTACGCTCATCGCTGAATAAAGAAGGTGCTTTTGAAGATAAAGCAAAGCCAAATCTAGCCAACTTACTCGATATAGTCGCACTGGGAACCGTGGCCGATGTGGTGCCAATGGACGAAACCAACCGTAAACTCGTGCATCAAGGTTTATTAAGAATTCAAGCAGAGCAATGCGTACCCGGTATAGCCGCTTTATTACGCATCGCAAAGCGCGAACCCGCACGAGTTGTCGCTAGCGACTTAGGTTTTGCTATCGGCCCAAGGCTCAATGCAGCAGGGCGTTTGGACGATATGTCGCTCGGCATTCGATGTTTATTAACCGATAACGACCAAGAAGCGAGCGATATCGCAGAACAGCTCGATATGCTCAATATCGAACGCCGTGCAATCGAAGATGATATGAAGCAAGACGCGTATAAAATCCTCGCGTCGTTAAAATTAAAAGAAGATGAAAATAAAAACAAGCAAGAACAATGGGGCGTTTGCCTGTACGACGAACATTGGCATCAGGGGGTCATTGGTATTCTTGCTTCGCGTATAAAAGAAAAGCTCAACAGACCCGTTATTGCTTTTGCAAAAGCGGATAAAGATACAGTCAAAGGCTCGGCGCGTTCAATTGCAGGCCTACATATACGCGATACGCTAGACGATATTGCCAGCCAACACCCCGGCTTATTAACAAAATTTGGCGGCCACGCTATGGCAGCCGGCATGAGCTTTGCCGAAAAAGACTTGGATACGTTTAAAGAAGCCTTTAACAACGCGGTAAAAAAACGCCTAAATAACCAAGCACCCGAAAATGTCTTTTTAGTGGATGGCGAAATACCCGCCAACGACATTAACTTAAACCTCGCCGAAACGCTCCGCCAAGCAGGGCCGTGGGGGCAACAATTTCCTGAGCCGCTTTTTGTAGGCACGTTCAACGTCACAAACGCCCGAATAGTAGGGCAAAAACACGTTAAATTAGAACTAGCAACAATTGATAATAAAAGAAAAATAGACGCGATCTATTTTAATGTCGATAACCCCGATAGCATCATTGGCTTAGCAAAAGTAACACTAGTTTATCAGCTAGATGTAAATACCTATCTGGGGCACTCAAGCGTGCAGTTGATGGTTAGGCATTTGGAGACATCGGAGTAACTAGCTTAAAGACCAAGCAGTCAGCCAGCTTGATTTTTAACGTTTGCTGGTACAGTTTGGCATCTTGAATTATATAAGCGCACAAGTATTCCTTTATAATTTAGAGCATGCTTATTAAAGAAATTCTTAGTTCGGTTGCTATCGCGCTGACGTTTTACGCATTTTTTCCTTATATCGGTTCTATTCTAAAGGGTGAAGTAAAGCCGCATGTTTTCTCGTGGGTTATTTGGGGTATTACAACGCTGATCGTGTTTTTTGCTCAGTTAGCGGGCGGTGCAGGTGTTGGTGCGTGGCCGATTGGTATATCGAGTTTGATTACTATTTATGTCGCCTTTTTAGCGTATTTAAAAAGAGGGGATATAAAAATCACATCGACAGATTGGTTTTTCTTTATATCAGCTATGTCCTCGCTACCTTTTTGGTATTTAACCTCGGATCCTTTATGGGCGGTTGTTATCCTAACTTCGGTTGATATATTTGGACTTGGCCCAACGGTGCGTAAGGCGTACGCAAAGCCGCATGAGGAAAGTGTTTCATTTTTTGCGCTTATTGTTGTCCGCAACGGGCTGGCGATTATGGCTTTGGAGCTTTATTCAGTAACCACGGTGCTTTTCCCCGCCGCTGTTATGGTGTTTTGTCTGCTATTGGTTGCGGTGATTGTTGTGCGTAGAAAAGCGTTAATAAACAGTTGAGTTGCGAGACGGCTTAACGAGATAATAGGCGGCTTTAAAATCAAGCAGAAAGGCGCTCAACGATGTGTGGTTATTCAACATTACAAATTATAAACAGACAACTCCTTAGCCGTGTATTCGTGCTTTCAATGTCGCTGTTTTATACCATTGCAGTTGCTGCGAGTGAAAGAGAAGAGTTGATTCAAGAGGTTTTTAAGTCTGATCTTGTGTTTCCGCAACAAGCGGGTGAAATTCAACTCTCGTTGTTGCCTGAGTACGCCGAATCGGACGAAGAAACGAGTTGGGCTGTTCCTGTTTCCGTTGAGTACGGCATTACCGACAATCTACAGGTCGAATTTGAATGGGTGAGTTATGGACACAATAACCCTGATGATGAAGGCGCAAGTGCAGGCATTGGCAACCTTGAAATAGGATTGCAGTACAGTTGGTTAGCGATTGCTGACAGCCCGTTTCACGCTGCTGTAGGCGTTGAGTTTGGGTTACCGCTTGGTGACGATGATAAGGAATTAGGCGAGGGGGAAAAGTCACTCGGTTCGTATTTCATTTTTGCTGTGGATGTGGCGGATAATACACACGCGTTTGTGCAGTTTGGCGTTGAATACCCTGAACATGAGACGAGGGAGCGCTATGCAAATCTAGGCGTTATTTCATCAGTAACAGACGATGTTTCTTTGACGCTGGAATACAACTGGGAGGAAGAAGCTCAGTATTTGACCCCCGGAGTTGTTTGGTCGCCTATTGATGATTGGGGATTTGCTATTGGTGTGCCTATAGGCCTAGGTGATGAGGCGAATGACTTTGAATTGATTTTGCACATCATTCTAGAAATGGACACTTGATAGCAAATTAACAGGCGGTTGTTTTTAGTTGTTCTTAGGGTTACTGTCCTTATGAAGGAGTTTGATTCGTTATTCGTGAAAAGTAATCATTAACATGAAAAAAACAGACCGCATAACCAGTAACGCTAAATATTCAATTGGCCAGTTGGTTTTGCACAAGTTGTTTAATTATCGTGGCGTCATTGTTGATATAGACCCAAATTTTCAGCTGACCGATGAATGGTACGAGGCGGTAGCCCGTAGTAGGCCACCAAAAAATGAACCTTGGTATCATGTACTGGTGCATAACGCGATCCATACAACGTATGTAGCGGAACAAAATCTTTCCTCGGATTTGAGTGGGGAGAAAATTAACAATCCAATGCTTAAAGATTTTTTTACCGAATTAAAAAGTGGGCAGTATATTAACGATGAGAAAATTAATTAAAAGAATTGAATAATAATTTGAATCTGCTACTAACGCTCTTTTTGAAAGTAACATTTAAAGAGCCGCCTTAATGACTAATCTGTTTAAAATAATATCTGTTTTATTGATGGTGTTGCTAACAGCTTGTGCAAGTTCGCCAAAAGTTGAAATGCCTGTATCTGATGGGATTAACTCAGAAACACGCGAGCGAGTACAAGCATGGAAAACGTTAATTGAAAACGGTTCACGCTGGTCAGATATCCAAAAACTGAACTCTGTTAATAACTTCGTCAATGAGGTGGAATTTGTCGATGATATCTACCATTGGAAAATGGAAGATTACTGGGCAACACCGTTACAGACCTTAGTGACTAAAGCGGGTGATTGCGAGGACTTGTCGATAGCAAAATACTTTACGTTAGCGGCAATGGGGCTAGATGAAAATAAAATGCGCCTAACCTATGTAAAAGCTTTGGACATTAATAAACCGCATATGGTGGTGAGTTATTTTAGACAACCGACAGATGAGCCACTGGTGTTAGATAATTTGAATCCAGCGATTCTTCCTGCATCACAACGCCAGGATTTACTTCCTGTGTACAGTTTTAATGCCAAAGGTTTGTGGCTTGCTAAAAGAGAAACCGGCGGGCAATATGCTGGTGGTGTTGAACGAATGAGTTTATGGCAACAATTATTGAGCCAAATGGATGTGGAAGCAGCAAATGAAAAAGCGATGATTTGTCTGTATCAGTATTATGATTTATCCGACGAAAAAGCAAAAACGTACTGTCCTTAATGTAGGTTGTAACCAGATATGATAAAAGTTGAAATTCCAAAAGAACCTGTCGAATTATATAAGGTCTTAAAATTCGAAGGCCTAGTGCCTAGTGGCGGTGAAGCCAAATTGGTTATCAGTAAAGGTTTGGTCTTAGTTAATGGTGAAATAGAAACTAGAAAACGAAAGAAAATTGTTCATGGCGATGTTATTGAATTTGCTGGTGAACAATTGTGTGTTGAATTAGCGTCTAACGTTTGATGTGAAACTTTATGAGCGACGCTGAAGCAAAAAAACAGTTACTAACGTTAAAAGCTGATATTCAACAGCAAGAGGATGATTTCCAAAAAGATAATAAACCATTAGAGCTGGATCAAGCGCGCCTCGGCCGGCTTTCACGGATGGACGCAATGCAAGTTCAGCAGATGGCGTTGGAAACATCACGTCGCCGTGTATTGCAGTTATCTAAAATTCACGGTGCTTTGCAACGAATAGAGTCTGGTGATTATGGCTTTTGTTTTATCTGTGGTGAAGAGCTGGATAAAAATCGTTTAGTCATTGACCCAACGGTCACCCGCTGCATGTCCTGTGTTGACTCATAAAACCGAGCTATTTCTTTCTTTTAAACGTTAACTCTCTGTACAGCGAACTTATATAGTACTAAAATAGTCCTATATAAGAGGATTGTATGCTTAGAGTCAGTAAATTAACAGATTATGCGACGGTGATATTAACGCACATTGCTCATCAGCCTGATGAGTTGCACGCTGCGTCTGATATTACCCAGGCTACTGGTGTAGCGTTGCCGACGGTTAGCAAGGTCTTAAAATTTCTCTCTAAAGCCAATATTCTTACGTCCCATCGTGGTTCGAAAGGCGGTTATGCATTGGCTAATAAACCCAATGAAACCAATGTTGCTGAAGTTATTACTGCGATTGAAGGGCCTATTGGTATGACCGAATGCACCACCAGCGAAGGCACGTGCGAGCAAGAGTCATCGTGTGAGATTAAGGGTAATTGGAATTTAATCAACAGGGCGGTGTATACCGCGCTTGAGGCAGTGACATTGGCCGATATGGTGGCGCCTGTGCGCCAGCAGGCGGTTAATGTGGTGATGCCTAGAACTAAAGAAACGAACGAGTTAAAAGTGGAGAGCTAGATGTCAGCATCTAACGAAAATTTAAAAGACATGATCGGTCAGGAATACAAAGATGGCTTTGTGACCGATATTGAATCTGAATCATTCCCACCAGGGTTGAGTGAAGATGTAGTTCGGGCTATATCGGCAAAGAAAAATGAGCCTGAATTTTTACTTGAATGGCGTTTAGAGGCGTACCGACATTGGTTAACGATGGATCACCCAGAATGGGCGTTTGTGGAATTTCCTAAAATTGATTTCCAAGAAATCAGTTACTATTCTGCGCCTAAAAGCATGGCTGATGGCCCAAAAAGTTTGGATGAAGTTGATCCTGAACTGATCAGTACGTACAACAAGTTGGGTATCCCGCTTGAAGAGCAAATGCGTTTAGCGGGCGTGGCAGTTGATGCGGTGTTTGATAGTGTGTCCGTTGCGACTACGTTTAAAGATAAATTGTATGAAGCGGGCGTTATCTTTTGCTCGTTCTCAGAAGCTGTTAAAGAACACCCTGAGCTGATTAAGCAATACCTAGGTACAGTGGTTTCACAATATGATAATTTTTATGCGGCGTTAAACGCGGCGGTGTTTAGTGATGGTTCGTTTGTTTACATTCCTAAAGGCGTACGTTGCCCAATGGAATTATCCACGTACTTTAGAATTAACGCGGCGAATACAGGGCAGTTTGAACGTACCTTGATTATTGCCGATGAAGGCAGTCATGTCAGTTATCTTGAAGGCTGTACAGCACCGATGCGTGATGAGAACCAATTACATGCAGCGGTGGTTGAATTGGTTATCTTAAAAGATGCTGAGATTAAGTATTCAACTGTGCAAAATTGGTACCCTGGCGATGAAAATGGCGTAGGCGGCATTTATAACTTTGTGACTAAACGCGCAGAGTGTCGTGGAGATAATTCAAAGGTGTCTTGGACACAGGTTGAAACAGGTTCAGCGATTACTTGGAAATATCCCAGTGTGGTATTAAAAGGTGATAACTCAATTGGTGAGTTTTATTCAGTAGCGTTAACCAATAATTATCAACAAGCTGATACCGGCACAAAGATGATTCATTACGGAAAAAATACCAGTAGTACGATTATCTCGAAAGGTATTTCAGCAGGGCACGGGCAAAACACTTACCGTGGCTTGGTTAAAATTGGTCGTAAAGCGGAAAACGCCCGTAACTACACGCAATGTGACTCTTTATTAATGGGTGATCAATGCGGAGCGCACACGTTCCCGTACATTGAAACGAAAAACCCCAGTGCAACCATTGAACACGAAGCGTCGACTTCTAAAATTAGTGAAGACCAATTGTTTTACTGCATGCAGCGTGGAATCTCTGCTGAAGACGCGGTATCGATGATTGTGAATGGCTTTTGTAAAGAAGTGTTTAAAGAATTACCGATGGAGTTTGCGGTTGAAGCGCAGGCGCTATTAGGCATTAGTTTAGAAGGCAGCGTGGGCTAGACAATAGCCCCTGACTTTTAAACATATTAATAAATAAGAATTTAGGAATAACAACATGTTGAAAATTGAAGATTTACACGTAAGCGTTGAAGGCAAAGAAATCCTTAGGGGCATTAACCTTGAGATTGGTAAAGGCGAAGTGCACGCGATTATGGGGCCAAACGGTTCTGGCAAAAGCACCTTGTCATATATCCTTGCTGGACGTGATGGCTACAACATCACCAAAGGACGCGTGTTGTTTAACGGTAAAGACTTATTAGAAATGAGTGTTGAAGAACGTGCATGGGCTGGCGTTTTTCTTGCGTTTCAATATCCGGTTGAAGTACCTGGCGTGAGTAATATTTATTTCTTGAAAGCAGCGCTTAATGGTATTCGTAAATTCAATGGCGAATCAGAGCTAGACGCAATGGACTTTATTTCCATGGTTAAAGGTAAAATGAAAGACCTAGATATGGATGAGAAATTCCTTTATCGCGCAGTGAATGAAGGTTTCTCTGGCGGTGAGAAAAAACGTAATGAAGTATTACAGATGTCGGTACTAGAACCCGCGTTATGCGTGATGGATGAAACTGATTCAGGCCTGGATATTGATGCCTTACAAATCGTAGCAGAAGGTGTAAACCGTTTGCGTAACCCTGAACGTTCATTTGTATTAATTACGCATTACCAACGTTTATTGGATTACATCAAACCGGACTACGTGCACGTGTTGGCGCACGGACGAGTGGTTAAATCTGGTGGCCCTGAACTAGCACTTGAGCTTGAAGAACAAGGTTATGCTTGGGTTGATGAAAAAGTAGCGAGTTAATTTATGTCTGTTACCCACTTACCAAATGCACATTATGCGGGGCTGATAGCCGCGGATAAAAGTGAACTGCTCGGCCATGATATAGCTTGGTTAAACAGCTTGCGCGAGAAAGCATCTAGCGAGTTTGCTGATGGCGGTTTCCCGTCACCACGTGAAGAAGAATGGCGTTATACGAATATTTCACCGATAGAAAAAAGCCAATTTAGCCTAGCAGCAAAAGCAGGCGCAGTTGATACCGAGTTTCTTAAAGACGTTTTATTAGACGATTGCCACCACTTGGTGTTTGTTGATGGTTTTTATCAAGCGAGTTTATCTTCGGTTGGTGAGTTACCGGAAGGCATTGTAGTGTCGGCGATTAGTACTGGCTTGGCTGAGAATGAATCGTTGGTTAAATCATTGTTGGATTCTGTCGTCTCAACGGAGGCGTTAGGCTTTATCAACTTTAATACGGCATTATTTACGGACGGCGCAGTTGTTTCGATTGAAGAAAATACGAAAGTCGATAAACCAATTCAATTGGCGTTTATTTCATCTAAAGACGCTGATTTAAGTTTATCTAATTGCCGCAATCTCATCATCGCTAAAGAATCATCTAAAGCGACGATTATTGAAACGTATAACGGTGTAGAGGGCAGCTGTTACCTAACAAATGTTGTAACAGAAGTGGTGGTAGAGCCAAATGCTAACTTGTCCCATAACCGCTTACAGGCTGAATCGTTAAAGGCGTATCACATGGGTGGTGTGTATTCTCGTTTGGATAAAAATGCCATTTTCAGCCAATATAATTATACGTTTGGGGCTGTGTTATCGCGCGCTGAAGTACATGCTGAACTCGGTGAAGCATCGGATTGCACGATGGATGGTTTGTATATTGGCATGGATCATCAACACATAGATAACCACACGCGCGTAAATCACGCACAACCGCATGCGGTTAGTAATGAGTTTTACAAAGGCATCATGGGAGACCGATCTCGCGGCGTGTTCCAAGGCCGTATTATCGTTGCAGAAGATGCACAAAAAACAGACGCTAAAATGGGCAACCGTAATTTATTGATATCGGATCGTGCTGAAGTTGATAGCAAACCACAATTAGAAATTTATGCGGATGATGTTAAATGTGCTCACGGTGTGACCGTTGGTCAATTAGATGACACAGCTATTTTCTATTTACGTTCACGTGGTGCAGACGAACAGATGGCAAAAAACATGCTGACATTCGCCTTTGCTAATGAAATGGTTGAGCGAATTGAATTTCAGCCGTTAAGAATCAAGGTGTTAGAGCAATTACTTGAACGCTTTCCACAAGAAGGTATGAAGATAGAGTGGTTATGAATCAGACAGTAGAAAAAGCAGTGGCTTACGATGTAGAGCGAATTCGCCAAGATTTCCCCGTATTAAACCAAGAGATACGCGGTAAACAATTGGTGTACCTCGACAACGCGGCGACCAGCCAGAAACCTAAAGCTGTTATCGATAGCATCGTGCATTATTATGAAAATGATAATGCCAACATTCACCGTGGCGTGCACACGCTTAGTGAAAGAGCGACTTTGTCGTATGAAAACGCGCGCAAAACGGTTCGTGATTTTTTAAATGCGAATACTGAAAAAGAGATTGTCTTTACGCGTGGCGCAACCGAGGCGATTAACTTGGTCGCCAACGGTATAGCTAAAGATTTATCTGCTGGCGATGAAATACTCATTACCGCCATGGAGCATCATTCCAACATTGTGCCGTGGCAAATGCTCTGCGAAAAAACCGGTGCTGAATTAAAAGTAGCGCCGATTAACGATAAGGGTGAGTTGATTTGGGATGCATTTGAGGCATTAGTCAGCAACAAAACGAAGTTTGCTGCCGTGTCACACATGTCGAATGCGCTAGGCACCATTAACCCGATTAAACAGATGATTGATTTGTTACATCAATTTGATGTGCCGGTATTAATTGATGGTGCTCAAGCGATTCCACACATTGCAGTTGATGTGCAAGCACTAGACTGCGAGTTTTATGTTTTTTCAGGACACAAGCTATATGCACCAACAGGCAGTGGTGCTTTGTACGGAAAAATGGAGCAACTAGAACACATGGCACCTTACCAAGGTGGCGGCGATATGATTAGTATCGTGACGTTTGAGAATACGGTGTACAACAAGGTGCCGTACAAGTTTGAAGCGGGCACTCCCAATATTGTTGGAACGATTGGTTTGGGTGCGGCTATAGATTACATAAACACCGTGGGTATTGATGCAATTGCAGTTCATGAAAAAAGCTTGCTTGAATATGCCACTGAACAATCAAAAAAAATAGACAAGCTGCGCATTATCGGCACAGCAGATAATAAAGGCGCGATACTGTCGTTCGTGTTGGATGGCATTCATCCACATGATATTGGCACAATGATGGATCACCAAGGTATTGCCGTACGAGCAGGGCACCATTGCGCGATGCCAGTGATGGATTTCTTCGGTGTGCCGGCAACGGCCAGAGCGTCGTTTGCCATGTATAACACGCACCAAGAAGTGGAGATGTTTGGCTAATGTTGGATGACTTAAGAGACCTGTATCAAGAAGTAATTTTTGATCACAATAGAAACCCACGAAACTTTCGTGAAATGGCTGATGCAGATCGTCAAATAGACGGCTTTAATCCGTTATGTGGAGACCGTCTTACGTTATTTATAAAATTGGATGGCGACAAAATTGCAGACGCTAGTTTCCAAGGTCAAGGCTGTGCAATTTCAACTGCCTCAGCCTCATTAATGACGGATATAGTTAAAGGCCAAACGGAACAAGAAGCGCAGGCTTTATTTTCATTGTTCCATAAAATGGCAACTGGCGAAGAAGTTGAAATGGATGATTTAGGTAAATTGGCTGTATTGGCGGGCGTTTGCGAATACCCTGCACGGGTTAAATGCGCAACCTTACCTTGGCACACGCTTGATGCACTGCTTCAAGGTGCTGAAGAGCCCGTTACAACAGAGTAGTTTTTTCTATGCGTGAGCTAAACCCCATCACCAATAAAATTGCGGACCTTAAAGAGCGGACTTTATCGCTTAGGGGGTACCTTTGACTTTGATGAGAAACAAGAGCGCTTAACAGAAGTTTTAAGAGAACTAGAAGACCCAAATGCGTGGAATGACCCTGCACGAGCGCAAGCGTTGGGCAAAGAACGCGGCCAATTAGAGTTGGTTGTGAACACGGTTATAGAGTTAACCGGCGGCTTGGAAGACGCTAAAGACTTATTGGAAATGGCTGTTGAAGAGGGTGACGATGAAACTGCCGGTACCATTGAGGATGACCTAAATGATTTTGAAGAAAAAGTTAGCCGGCTTGAATTTCAGCGAATGTTTTCTGGAGAAATGGATGCAAACAGTGCTTTCTTAGAAATCCAATCTGGCTCAGGCGGTACAGAAGCTCAAGATTGGGCAGAAATGATTCTGCGTATGTATTTACGTTGGGGCGAACAGCATGGGTTCAAAACAGAACTGATTGAAGTAACTTCCGGTGATGTAGCCGGTATTAAGGGCGCCACAATATCCATTCAAGGTGATTATGTTTATGGTTGGTTGCGAACTGAAATTGGTGTGCATCGTTTAGTTCGTAAGTCACCGTTCGATTCAAGCAATCGTCGACATACATCATTTGCAGCCGTGTTTGTTTCACCAGAAATTGATGATGATATTGAGATAGATATCAACCCAGCAGATTTACGCATCGATGTATACCGTGCCAGCGGAGCAGGTGGGCAGCACGTGAATAAAACTGAATCTGCTGTGCGGATAACGCATGAACCAACCAATACCGTAGTACAGTGCCAAAATGATCGTTCACAGCACAAAAACAAAGCGACTGCGATGAAGCAATTGAAAGCTAAATTGTATGAGTTAGAAATGCAAAAGAAAATGGCGGATCAACAAGTACAAGAAGAAAACAAATCGGATATTGGTTGGGGTAGTCAAATTCGTTCTTATGTACTCGATCAGTCACGTATTAAAGATTTACGTACCGGCGTAGAAACCGGTAATACACAAGCCGTGCTCGATGGAGCATTGGATCAATTTATAGAGGCCAGTTTAAAAAGTGGAATTTGAGATAATCTCTATTAATTGTCTTTTTCTCCGATTTCGGCGTTGGATGATTTTTTGCGAGCCTCATGTATTAATATACACTGCGGTTCTCAAAAACCATCCGCCTAGAACTCAAATAAAAATCCTAATGAATAGAGACCCCCTAACGTTATGAGTGAACAAAAACAACAAGCACCACAAGATGAAAACAAACTAATAGCGGTTCGCCGTGAAAAGCTAGCTGAGATCAAAAAAGCAGGCAATGCTTACCCTAATGATTTTAGACGTGAGCATTTTTCTGAAGCGTTACACGCTGAATACGATCAATTTGATAAAGAGACATTGGCTGAAAAAGACATTAGTGTGTTATTGGCGGGTCGTCTTATGGCAAAACGCGTGATGGGTAAAGCTAGCTTTGCTCATGTGCAAGATATGACAGGGCGGATGCAGTTGTTCGTGCAACGCGACACCTTGCCAGAAGGCCACTACCAAACATTTAAAGGCTGGGATATTGGCGACATTATTTCAGTTGAGGGCGTGCTGTTTAAAACCAAAACAGATGAGCTATCTGTTCGCGTGTCATCGATTAACCTACTCACTAAATCGCTACAACCATTACCTGAAAAATTCCATGGTTTAACCGATCAAGAACAGCGTTATCGCCAGCGTTATGTTGACTTAATCATGAACGATGAGTCACGCAAGGTATTCCAGATTCGCAGTAAAGTGGTGAGTTTTATTCGCAATTACTTAGTGGATAATAACTTCATGGAAGTTGAGACACCGATGATGCACGTTATCCCGGGTGGCGCGACAGCAAAGCCGTTTGCAACGCATCACAATGCTTTAGATATGGAGTTGTTTTTACGTATCGCACCGGAGCTATACCTTAAGCGCCTCGTTGTTGGTGGCTTCGAACGTGTCTTTGAAATAAATCGCAGCTTTAGAAATGAAGGCTTATCAACACGCCATAATCCAGAATTCACCATGCTTGAGTTTTACCAAGCGTATGCGGATTACAAGGATTTGATGGATTTAACCGAGGACATGCTTCGCACATTGGCGCAATCGGTGCTGGGAACGACAACCGTGCATTATCAAGGTGAAGACTACGATTTAGCACAACCGTTTAGACGAATGAGCGTGATTGAATCAATTTTGCATTACAACGCGGATATCACGGAAGAGAATCTAGCGACAAAAGAAGCTGCAACAGAGGTGGCTGAGCGTTTACATATCCCGTTAGTGGCTAGTTATGGGCTGGGCAAAATTCAAATTGAAATATTTGAAAAAACCGTGGAAGAAAAACTTCACGAACCAACGTTTATTACCGAATATCCAACCGAAGTGTCGCCACTAGCACGTAGAAGCGATGCGAATCCATTTGTAACGGACCGGTTTGAATTTTTTGTAGGTGGTCGTGAAGTGGCGAATGGTTTCTCAGAGTTAAATGATTCAGAAGATCAAGCAGAGCGCTTTAAGCAACAAGTAGAAGATAAAGATGCAGGCGACGATGAAGCCATGCATTACGATGCTGATTATATTAGAGCATTGGAAATTGGTTTGCCGCCAACCGCGGGTGAGGGCATTGGTATTGATCGTTTGGTGATGTTCTTAACGGATTCTGCCTCTATTCGTGATGTGATTTTATTCCCACATATGCGCCCTGAAAATTAATACTGACACGTAACACACATGACGATCACCGAATTCCTGACCCCGTGGGAGTTTTCACCCGCCATAGTGGTGTTCGTTATTGGGTTAGGCTCATTCTATTATTTGGGCATGCGAGCAACAGAGCGCGCCGATAAAACAGCTAAGTACTACTGGCAAGCCACAGCGTTTTACATTGGCTTAACGTCTATTTATGTCGTGTCACATACTTATTTAGACTACTTATCCCAATACATGTTTTGGGTGCACCGTTTCCAGCATTTGGTGCTGCACCATCTGGCGCCTTTGTTGATGATTTTGGGTGGCGTGGAAATTATTCGTAAAAGCTTGCCGACATGGTTGCGCAACTGGTCTGAGTTACCTGCCATTATTCGTTTACCATTTGAATGGCCTTACAAAGTAATTCAACACCCCGTTATCGCCCCCATTGTTTTTGTCGGTTTGATTTATCTGTGGCTAATACCTGAAATCCACTTCGCGGCGATGCTAAGTCAAAAGTTGTACTACCTGATGAATTGGTCGATGTTGATAGATGGCTTGTTATTTTGGTGGCTGATTCTGGGCCCCGATTGGAAAGGCGAGGGCAAAGGCTTCAGTGTTCGTATTATCATGATGCTAGTGGTGGTTGTGCCGCAGCAGCTATTAGGCGCTTATTTAACGCTCAGTAGCTCAGTCATATACGATGTGTATGATGTGTGCGGGAGAGCATGGCCGATTAGCCCAATGGCCGATCAAATTTACGGTGGAATTGTAACTTGGATACCGGCGAGTATGATGAGTGTTTTAGGCTTAATTTTAGTGCTAAGACGACGATTAAACTTTCAAAAAAGAGAACAGAATGAACGTACTTAAAAGCGTAGTTATTATGTTGGTTTTACTCATGTTGGCTGCTTGTAGCAATCAAGAACCAACACGCCTGACCAATGTAAGCGGATTAATACCCGACTTAGAATTTGAGTTAACCGATGAGAACAACAAAAAGGTCACTGCCAGCGACTATTTAGGTTCAACAGTGGCCATCTTCTTCGGTTTTACCTCTTGCCCAGAAATTTGCCCAACCACCATGCACCAACTCTCCAGCATTATTAAGAAAATTGGCGAGCCAGCAAATTCAGTCAACGTGTTATTTATATCGGTTGACCCTGAAAGAGATACAACGGATAAACTGAAAAAATATACAGACACATTCGGCAGCAACTTTATTGGCTTACGTGGCGAAGATGCCGTCATTAAAGACATGACCAAACGTTACCGCGTCACATTCGGCTATGGCGATAAAGACAAAGAAGGTAACTACGAGGTGTCACACAGCGGCGCGGTGTTTATTTTTGATACAAAAGGAAAAGCTAGGTTACTAGCAACCCAAGGAAGTTCAGCTGAGGATATTGAATTTGATTTAAGGGCTTTAGTCGGTTCGTAAATAGACGCAGTTTCTGGCTAATCAGGTGCTTATTTGAGAGTATATTTTGGTGGCTGTATAAGCAGTTGACGCTTATCGTTTAAATTTAATTTATGCTCATCAATAACATCTACCTTTAAAACTACTAGCCCTGAAAACTCAGCGGGTTTAGCTTCTGTACAACTGAATATTGTTCCGATGCTGTTGGCGTAGTCTGGTAAGTGAATGTTTTCCCCTGGCTTGAATGCATCAGTTGATTGAAACCCAACTAAACGTTTTTTAACGCTGCCTTTGTAATGTAAACGAGCGATAACTTCTTGGCCGGTATAGCAGCCCTTTTGAAAGTTGATGCCGTCCAGTAAATCCAGATTCAACATTTGAGGGATGAATAGTTCGCTGGTATCGGCGGTTACCTCTGGAAAACATTCGGCCGTGTTAAGCTCGTGCCAGCCAGTTAGGTTCTGTTCTAATGATAGGTCGTTTTTTGTAATGGCTTGTTGGTAGGTGTTAGCGTTAAGAATGATGTGTGTCAGTTCTATGTCAGCATTTAGTTTGTATATAGCGAATGGTTTGAGGCTTAAGAGAGCACTTTCTTGCGCATGACTTTCTGTTCCTAAGGTTACATAGTTATTCGATTGGTCAGTGATGTGAACATCTGAGCGAAAAACAAACATTTTTAATCGTTTGATGATAGTTTCAGTCAGCTCGGTATTTATCGACATATAAATAATATCGTCGACCTTAAACAGGTGAAAGAGGCTGATTGCGCGGCCCTTTGGGTTGCACAAAGCGCCGAAAACACTGTTGCCTGATTTTAAACTGGCCACATCACAAGTGGTTTGGCCTTGTAAGAATGCTTCTGCATCATTGCCTGAAAAGGAGATTAAAGATTTAACGCTTGAAAGGTCATACAGTTTAGTCATGGGTGATAATGCTTGTTATTCGTTGGTGGCGCTATTGTAGCGTTAAAAAGGCCTATGTTGCAGCACAAAAAAAATCGTGTATTTCCTTGAAAATAAGGAGGTGATGTCTTAGGCTAGCGTGCTTAAATTAAGACGTTTAATTCGATGAATGAGAAAGTAAATAAAGTTGAGCCATCTGATAAAGATGATGCCAACAAAGATATCGATAAGACGCTTGAGGAAACGAAAGAAATTAACGGTCGAAAAGGATTGGAACCAACTCGCTATGGCGACTGGGAAAAAAACGGCCGCTGTATTGATTTTTAATCCACTTAAATAATATTTCACTTCGAAGAGGTTTCATATGAGTAGCAGTAACAGACCACTCTCACCACATTTAGATGTTTATAAATTGCCTTTATCGGCTGTCATATCAATTGTACATCGTGGCACGGGTGCTTTTTTGACGATGGGTACGCTTGTTCTTGTTTGGTGGTTAATGGCATTGGCTGGCGGCGAAGAAGCCTTTATGTCAGCGCAGTCCTTTATGGGTAGCTTTTTTGGCAGATTGATATTATTTGGATGGTCTTTCGCTTTGTTCTTTCATTTGTGCAACGGCGTAAGGCATTTGATTTGGGATGCGGGTTATGGCTTTGAAAAAGACACGGTTGAAAAATCATCGTTAATGGTACTGGGTGCCGCTGGTTTTTTAACGTTCTTTATTTGGATTATCGCGTTTTCATTTGGCGTAGGGGCATAGCATGAGTTTAAGATCACCACTTGGACAAGCTAAAGGGCTGGGTTCAGCAAAAGAAGGTTTACATCACTGGTGGGCGCAACGTGTGACGGCTATTGCGCTTATTCCTCTTACCGTTTGGTTTGCATTTAAAGTTGCCATTCTTAGTATGTCTGATTATCAGACGGTGCTTGAGTCTATCGGCTCACCTTGGTCAGCTGCGCTGATTGTGTCTTTAATCGTCGCCGCTTTTTATCATGCAGCCTTGGGTATGCAGGTGATTTATGAAGACTACGTGAGCCATAAAGGCTTTCGTATCGCCGCTATCATAGTGACTAATTTATTAATGTTTTTACTAGGTGCTGCTGCGATTATCGCCATGGTACGTATTGCCCTTGGAGGCTAGAGTTTGATGGATATTAAAGATTACAAAATAACCGAACACAAATATGACGTAGTTGTTGTTGGCGCCGGTGGTGCTGGTTTGCGCGCCACGTTTGGTATGGCTCAAAAAGGTCTTAAAACAGCCTGTATTACCAAGGTATTCCCAACACGTAGCCATACGGTTGCTGCTCAAGGTGGTATTAGTGCTGCGTTAGGAAATATGGGTAAAGATGATTGGCGCTGGCATATGTACGACACCGTCAAAGGGTCTGATTGGCTGGGCGACCAAGATGCAATAGAATATATGTGTCGTGAAGCGATTCCTGCGATTGTAGAATTGGAACATTACGGTGTGCCGTTCTCACGTACGGAAGAGGGTAAAATTTACCAACGTCCTTTTGGTGGCATGACGACTAATTACGGTGAAGGTACTGCGCAACGTACGTGTGCAGCAGCTGATAGAACAGGCCATGCGATTCTTCACACCTTATATCAACAATCTTTAAAACACGATGCTGAGTTCTTTATTGAATATTTCGCGCTCGATTTAATTATGGATGACGACGGTGTATGCCGTGGTGTATTAGCGCTTAAAATGGATGACGGAACATTGCATTTGTTCCGTTCACATATGGCGGTGATGGCAACCGGTGGCTATGGTCGTTCATACTTCTCATGTACCTCTGCTCATACCTGTACGGGTGACGGCAATGCGATGGCATTACGTGCTGGCTTGCCACTACAAGATATGGAATTTGTTCAATTCCATCCAACCGGTATTTATGGCTCAGGTTGTTTAATTACAGAAGGCGTGCGTGGAGAGGGCGGTTATTTAACGAACTCTAAAGGCGAACGTTTCATGGAACGTTACGCGCCAAATGCTAAAGATTTAGCATCGCGTGATGTGGTAAGTCGTTCAATGACAATTGAAATTAACGAAGGCCGCGGCGTGGGCCCAGATGGCGATCATATCTTCCTTCACCTTGAGCATTTAGGGCCTGAAGTGATTGATGAGCGCTTACCAGGCATTGCCGAAAGCGCGAAAATCTTTGCTGGTGTGGATGTTAGCAAAGAGCCTATTCCTGTGTTACCAACGGTTCATTACAACATGGGCGGTATTCCAACTAATTATAAAGGTGAAGTAGTTACGCTAAAAGGTAAAGACCCCGATACGATCGTTGAAGGGTTGATGGCCATTGGCGAAGCAGCTTGTGTATCCGTACACGGTGCGAATAGGCTGGGTTCAAACTCACTGCTTGATTTGGTGGTATTCGGGCGCTCTGCAGCGATTAGAGCAGCTGAGGTGGTTAAGCCAGGTACTGATCATCCGGATTTGGTTGAAACGGCTTGCGATAAAGCGTTGACGCGTTTAGATAAGTTTAGAAACGCTGATGGCTCTAAGAAAACATCTGAAATTCGTTTGGACATGCAAAAAACCATGCAAGCGCATGCTGCTGTGTTCAGAACAGGCGAGTCGATGAAAGATGGTGTTAAGAAACTGAGAAAAGTCATCAAGTCATTTGAAGATGTCTCTGTGTCTGATCGTTCATTAATTTGGAACACTGATTTAATTGAAACAATGGAGTTAGATAACTTATTGTCTCAAGCGGCAGTGACCATTGAAGGTGCGCTGAATCGGGAAGAAAGCCGTGGCGGTCACGCCCGTGAAGATTTCCCTGATCGTGATGATGACAAATGGCATAAGCACTCTATTATGTGGTTTGACGAAAAGAATAAAGTAAAAATCAAGTACCGCCCTGTGCATATGTACAAAAAGCGCGTTTACTAGGCTAAAGGAGAGATAGAAATGGCTGAATTTACACTTCCAAAAAACTCTGTGGTTCAAGAGGGTAAAACGTACCTAGCAGCAGAAGGCGTTACCAATGTTCAAGAAGTCCATGTGTATCGCTGGGACCCTGATACAGGTGAAAATCCACGTGTTGATATCTATAATATTGATTTAGATACCTGTGGCCCGATGGTGCTGGATGCAATCATCAAAATTAAAGATGAAATTGACCCAACATTAACGTTCCGTCGTTCATGCCGTGAAGGTATTTGTGGCTCTTGTTCAATGAATATCAATGGTCGTAATACACTGGCTTGTACTAAAGATATTGGTGAGATTGATGGCCCGATTAAGATTTACCCATTACCGCATTTACCCGTGGTTAAGGATATCGTGCCTGATTTAACGCATTTTTATGCGCAATACACATCCATCAAACCTTGGATTCAATCAACAACACCGCCACCACCTGATAGAGAACGCCTTCAATCTAAAGAAGACCGTGCCCAATTGGATGGTTTGTACGAATGTATCTTATGCGCGTGTTGTTCAACATCCTGCCCTAGTTACTGGTGGAATGGTGATCGTTATTTAGGCCCCGCTATTTTATTACAAGCGTACCGTTGGTTAGCAGATTCACGTGATGAAAATGCCGGTGAGCGTTTAGACGAACTAGAAGATCCGTTTAAATTGTACCGTTGTCATACCATTATGAACTGTACAGAAACGTGTCCTAAAGGCTTGAACCCAGCTAAAGCGATTGCTGAGATCAAGAAGTTATTGGTTGAGCGCAAAATAGCGTAATGTCCGAAAAATCAAAGCTCCTTTGGCGTTGCCGACGTGGCGTAAAGGAGCTTGATGTTTTATTTACTCGGTTTGTCGAGCACTCATACGACTCGCTAACGGAGAGTGAAAAGAGAGCATTTGATAAGTTACTAAAAATAGAAGACCCAGATATTTTGGCTTATATGTTGTACGGTGAGAAACCTTTAGAATCTGACGTGGCGGATATCGTTGAAAAAATCCATACCAACGTTTGATGTCAGTTTAAAAGTCTCAAATAAACTTAAGTTCACTGTTGCGGTGACATTTTGTCTTGCAATGGCATCCTTTTGGATTAATGACTTGAACAGATGGATTCAAGTAATCTTAACCGTCATATTATTGTTGTTTGTCGGCCCAGTTTATCGCTCTATTATTAGCTATAAGAGGATATGTAAAATCCACCTTTTGTCAGATGGGTGTTGGGAGTTGGTGGATTTTAAAGGTAAATCTGAAATTTATATTTTAAAAAACTCCAGCGCCATACTCGGCTCATTCTTTTTTTTACATTTCCAAAACAAAAGCAAAAACATTAATTTGGTGCTAGCTCAAGACTCAATTACGGATGATGAATCAAGAAAGTTAAGGTTAACGATGAGGGTTTACAATAGCCAGTTAATGAAGGCTAAGGTTTAAGTACAGTATCTTTTTTAAAATTAATGTCGTCTAGTTCTGGGTAATCCAACGTGTAGTGCAAGCCCCGACTTTCTTTTCGTAGTAGTGCGCTATCAATAATTAATTCGGCTGCATTGACCAAATTTCTCAATTCTAAAAAATCACTGGTCACATGGAATTTTCCGTAATACTCGTTAATTTCTTGATTCAGCAATGTGATTCGATGTTTAGCGCGTTCTAAGCGCTTAGTGGTTCTAACAATGCCAACATAGTCCCACATGAATTGGCGTAATTCGGCCCAGTTATGAGAGACAACAATGGCTTCGTCAGAATTTATAACTTGAGAGTCATCCCAGGGTTCAATACTAGATGCTGTCGTGGCTGACTTAAGAAAAGAGCATATATGCTCACTTGACTGTTTCGCAAAGACTAAGCACTCCAAAATTGAGTTACTGGCCATTCTGTTAGCACCGTGTAATCCAGTGAAGGCTGTTTCACCAATGGCGTATAGCCCCGTTATATCAGTAAGTCCATTTTTATCTGTCATCACACCGCCGCAGGTGTAATGCGCAGCAGGTACGACGGGCAATGGGTCTTTTGTCATGTCAAAACCAAATTCAAGGCACCGTTCATATAACATTGGAAAATGCGACTTTGTAAATTTCGCTGTGCGGTGACTAATGTCTAAATACACAGAGGGGATGCCTAAACGCTTCATTTCATGATCTATTGCCCGAGCGACTATATCCCTAGGAGCTAGTTCTGCACGTTTATCGAAATTTGGCATAAAGCGCGAACCATCCGGTAGTAATAGCAACCCGCTTTCACCCCGTACAGCTTCGCTGATTAAAAAGGATTTTGCTTGGGGGTGGAATAAGCAAGTTGGATGAAACTGCATGAACTCCATATTGGCAACGCGGCAGCCAGCACGCCATGCCATCGCTATGCCGTCGCCAGTTGAAACGTCTGGATTGCTGGTATACAAATAAACTTTGCTGGCGCCGCCAGTGGCTAACGTTACACAGGGTGCTTTCATGCTGATGACAACGTCTTTTTTGGCGTCTAAAACGTAGCAGCCAGATATACGACTTTCATCAGTATTTTTTTGCTCAGTGGTGACTAGGTCAATAACATTGTGATGTTCAAAAATTTCGATATTAGACCGTGCTACCACTTGGTCACTAAGAGCTGTTTGTACAGCACGACCCGTCGAATCATCTGCGTGCACAACGCGGCGATGCGAATGCCCGCCTTCTTTAGTTAAATGGAGCTTATTTTTTGAGGTGAATTTATTATCCGTTGAAAACTGAACGTTGTTCTCCATCAACCAGTCAATGCTTGCTTTACCCTTAGATACAACCAATTCGACGATTTCTTCATGGCATAAACCGGCACCCGATTTAACTGTGTCAGCTTGATGAGAGCTAAGGGAGTCTATTTCATCTAGCACAGCGGAGATCCCGCCTTGTGCATAATACGTGCTGCCTTCAGACATGCTTAACTTCGATAAAATAGCGATTTGTAGGTGAGACGGGAGGGATAGAGCTAACCCGAGTCCAGCAGCACCACTGCCAATAATAATGACATCATAAGTAAACGAATTATTTGGCATTTAAATTTAGTTGCTTGAGCTATCCGTTAAAGGTGATAATGAAAAAAAACAGAATAAATTATACGGGTTAATAAATAAATTGCTTTTTTATCTTCAACAATTGAACTCCTTACTGATGCCGTTGTCTTTAGAGCAAGACGGTAGATTATTTGTTCAGCCTGGTGGGTTTGTATATGTCTGATTCAGATGATCAGTTGTTAGTTGCAATGGTAAAAGAGGGCAATAAAAAAGCCTTCGATAAGTTGGTGATTAAGTATCAGCAACGTATTATTCAGTTGGTTGCGAGATATGTTCGTGACACAAGTGAAGCGCAGGATGTTGCACAGGAAGCGTTTATTAAGGCTTATAAAGCGCTGCCAAATTTTAGAGGTGAAAGTGCCTTCTATACTTGGCTTTATCGTATCGCAGTTAATACGGCAAAGAATTACCTAGTAGCACGAGCACGAAGGTCCTCTGGCAACGAAGTAGATGTGGCTGATGCGGAAAATTATGAAGGTGCATTTCGTCTCAAAGAGACAGATACGCCAGAACATTTACTGCTAAGCGATGAAATTAGAGTGACGATTCAACAAGCCATTGAGGCGTTACCGGAAGAGTTAAAAAAAGCGATTAGATACAGAGAACTTGATGGAATGAGTTATGAAGAAATCGCAACTGAGATGGAGTGCCCTGTAGGCACGGTGCGTTCTAGAATCTTTAGAGCTCGAGAAGCGATAGATAAGATTTTAGAACCTTTACTAAATTGAAATGAGACTGGGCAATGAGCGAAACACATAAAGAACAAATATCCTCTTTACTTGACGATGAATTAGATTCGATTGAAACGAGTGAGCTTATTAAAGCGCTCGAAAGTGATCAAGGATTAAATAAACAATTTGATCGGTATGCACTTATCCGCGATGCATTAAATGAAGATGTTGTTGTTCATCAAGAATCATTTTTAAAGAGTGTGCAAGAGGCGTTAGTTGTTGAACCGACAGTGTTAGCGCCAAGAAGTGAAAAACGTAAAAACAATAGCTATGTGGCGGTTGCTTTGGCTGCTTCAGTGGCTATATTTTCAGTTGTTATATTTGATATTGGCTCATTTAATAACACACCTGCACCTTTACAGTCTGTCGCGTCGCTTGAAGCACAAGTTGACGAAATGTTAGCCCTTGAGGAACAACGAAACGCAGACATGTTACAAGGTGAGCCAACGTCTGACGTGCAGTTTGTCACCTTTGAGAAGTAGTTAGGTTTTATAAAACGCCACTAATCAGTCGTTTGTTTACGATGCTAATCGTTTAAGCTGATTTGCATGAAACTATTTTTCTCCCTACTGTTTTTTATCGCCTTACCAAACATTGCTTTAGCGATCGAGAGTGCGCCTAGAGAGCTTTTGGCTCGAGTCGTTAACCAATTAGAGTCGCAGTCGTTTAGGGCAAGTGCTGTTTATATTCGCCCTTCAGGCATGGAAGCTATTGATATAGAACGCATTGAGCAGTTTGAGCGTATCACTTATAACAACGAGCCCATTCATCAGCGTATTAGGACTCCATTAAAAGAAGTTCTTGTGTTGCCAGCAAAGCAGTCTTTTACAGAACATCGCGGAAAAATGATTTTCAATTCATTAAGCGAACTTCATAAAAACCCAAGCAGAACCAATCAAGTTTACAATTTATTTGTCAGCGAACATTTTGACCGAGTCGCGGGCAAAGAAGCAACTCGGTTATCCATCATTTCCATCACGCAAGATCGTTATAGTTTTATTCACTGGGTTGATGCTGACAGCTACATTATTTTAAGAACAGACGTGCTTGATGAAAACGGTGAATTAATTGAACGGATGGTTTTCACCTCGTTTACATTAAAAGACAATCAGCAGTGGCTAGGTAAAAAATCAACACAGTATGAAGGTGAAAAACAACAGCTGCTTACTTATGTTGAAAAAACGGATTCAGGAAAGGTACGGTTTACTTGGTTGCCGGCGGGCTTTGACGTCGAGTCGATCGAAGCCGTGTATGATAAGACGCAAGCTGTATCGTATGAGAGAGTTGTTTTGACTGACGGGTTTGCATTTATTGACGTTTACACGCATAAAACCGCACATAATGCTAAGCTAACTAGGGGTCAGCAATTAGACACCTTGCACGTTTATAAGGGTGTTGTCGCGGGTCAAGAAGTGAGCCTTGAAGGACAAGTACCTTATGCGATACTGCAGAAAATCGCACTTAATATAAAGCCAAAATAGACAATGATTGAAGAAGCGGCGACGGTCAAATTTGTAAAAGAGCAATCTGTGAAGGTGCTCACAACAAAAAGCTCGGCTTGCAATCAGTGCAACGAAGTTGGTTCGTGTTCAACGTCAGTCTTAGCGAAATTTTTTGGTAATAAAGAAATTGAACTGCAGTTATTTTCTGATATTCCCTTGAAAATCGGTGATGAAGTTTTGTTGGGCATTGAAGAGACTGTCTTTATTCGTTTAACGGTTCTTATTTATTTTTTACCCCTCTGCAGTTTGCTTATTTTTGCAACGTTAGGTCAGTTTGTTGTTGAGCTATTTGATGTTAGTAACGAATCCCCCGTTATTTTAGGTGCAATGATTGGTTTTGCCAGCTGCTACTTTGCTATAAAGTTTTATATTAAATATTATTTTGGCGCCGAAAAAATCAACCCCGTCATATTGAAAAAGCTTTAATATCGCCCCATACCTTATACATGATTTTAAAAAGGAGTTTGTGATGGTACATTTTACGTGTCGACGTTTTATATTGGCTTTTCTGAGCCTAGTATTCATACATAGTGTGCAGGCTAATAATCTTCCTGATTTTACTGTGTTGGTTGAACAAAACAGCAATGCTGTTGTTAACATTAGCACAACACAAAAAACGGCTCCACAACGTAGCGCTTTGCCACCCGGTTTTGAATCACCAGAAAACGCGCCTTATGGCGATTTGTTAAAACATTTCTTTGGTGGTCGGGGACGGATGCCACGGCAACGTGAAGCGCGTTCATTGGGTTCTGGGTTTATTATTTCGTCGGATGGCTACTTGCTGACAAACCATCACGTTGTCCGCAATGCAGATGAAATTATTGTTAGGTTGCAAGACCGTAGAGAATTGAAAGCAACGCTAGTCGGCAGTGATGAGCGTACGGATGTGGCGTTACTGAAAGTTGACGCAACGGACCTGCCCGTTGTGAAATTGGGCTCCTCCAAAGACCTTAAAGTAGGCGAGTGGGTATTTGCCATCGGCTCCCCATTCGGTTTCGACAGCTCTGTTACCGCAGGTATTGTCAGCGCTAAAGGGCGTAGTTTACCGAAAGAAAACTACGTGCCTTTTATCCAAACTGATGTTGCCATTAATCCTGGTAATTCGGGTGGCCCATTGTTTAATTTGGCTGGTGAGGTCGTTGGTATTAATTCTCAAATATACAGCCGCTCAGGTGGCTTTATGGGGCTGTCATTTGCGATACCGATAGACGTGGCGATGAATGTTAGCAATCAACTGAAAAATTCGGGCCATGTTGTTCGAGGCTGGTTAGGTGTGCGTATCCAAGATGTGACGCGGGATTTAGCCGAGTCTTTTGATATGGAAAAACCTCACGGCGCACTAGTATCTCAAGTTATTGATGACAGTCCCGCAGAAAAAGCAGGCATTCAAGTAGGTGATGTTATCGTTGCGTTTAATAACCAAACAGTTAACCGTTCTTCATCTTTGCCACCGTTAGTGGGCTCGGCGGATATAAAGAAAACAGCCAGCGTGAGGGTAATTCGCAATAAAAAAAGCAAGACCTTGATGGTGAGACTCGAAAATTTACCTGAGGACGAACAGTTCATTAATGATGTAAAAGTTAAAGCAAAACCAAATAACGTTCTTGGCATGACAATTACCAACTTAGGTAAAGATATGCGTAACAAGCTAGGTATCAAACAGTATGGGGTGCTTGTCAAATCGGTGGATGATGGCGTAGCATTCAAAGCTGGGCTCCGTGCAGGTGATGTTGTTATGCAATTTGCTGGCATCAATATAAATAACACGGAACATTTCAAAGAATTAGTTGAAGACATTGATGACGACAAGTTCTTTTCTGTGCTAATTAACCGCCAAGGCAACCCGATTTTTCTCGCTTTAAAAAAATAGAGGGTACAATACGGCTCACCAAGAAAACGCCTCAACTGAGGCGTTTTTATATCAAATTTAATAAATTTATGGACTCTGCCCGTAAATAATGAGTAAAGGCGTGTCGGATAGTAGCTTAACAAGAAATTTTTCAATCATTGCCCACATTGATCACGGTAAGTCGACCCTTGCAGATCGGCTCATCCATATATGTGGTGGCTTAAGTGACCGCGAAATGGAAGAGCAAGTTCTTGACTCCATGGACATTGAGCGCGAACGTGGCATTACCATCAAGGCTCAAAGTGTTACCTTGCATTACACCGCTAATGATGGTCAAACCTATAAATTAAATTTTATTGATACACCTGGACATGTTGATTTTTCCTATGAGGTATCGCGTTCATTAGCCGCTTGTGAGGGCGCTTTATTGGTTGTTGATGCAGCGCAAGGTGTCGAAGCGCAAAGTGTTGCGAACTGTTACACAGCGATAGAACTTGGCCTAGAAGTGTTGCCTGTTTTAAATAAAATAGATTTGCCGTCAGCTGAACCGGAAAGGGTAGCTGAAGAAATTGAAGAAATCATTGGTATTGAGGCGATTGAGGCGCCTCAAATAAGCGCAAAAACTGGCTTGGGCGTTGATCAGGTCTTAGAGCAAATTGTTCGTGATGTGCCAGCACCTAAAGGTGACGCTGACGCGCCGCTACAAGCACTCATTATTGACTCATGGTTTGATAATTATTTGGGTGTTGTCTCGTTGGTTCGTGTGGTCAATGGTGTCATTAAAAAGAAACAGAAAATCAAAATGATGTCCTCTAACGATGTCTTTTTGGTGGATCAAGTGGGCGTTTTCACGCCTAAAAGAAAAGTGCTGGATACTCTTTACCCCGGTGATGTGGGCTTTATGGTTGCGGGTATTAAAGACATTTATGGCGCTCCCGTTGGTGATACGATTACCTTTGCCAACCGACCTGCAGAAGAGTCTTTACCGGGATTTAAAACAGTACAAGCTCGTGTGTTTGCAGGGTTATTCCCATCCAGTTCTAATGACTATGAGAACCTTCGAGAAGCACTAAATAAACTAAAGCTTAACGATGCCTCCTTGGATTACGAACCAGAAACATCCGATGCGTTGGGCTTTGGTTTCCGCTGTGGTTTCCTCGGTATGCTGCATATGGAAATTATTCAAGAGCGTCTTGAACGTGAATATGACTTAGATTTAATTACAACTGCACCAACTGTTGTGTACGAGGTTCTGCTTCATAATGGTGATGTGTTGGAAGTCGACAATCCCGCTAAACTGCCTGATATTTCAACCGTTAATGAAATACGTGAACCGATTATCGAAGCGCATATTTTGGTGCCTCATGAATACCTAGGCAGCGTTATCACGTTGTGTATTGAGAAACGCGGCGTACAAACAAAATTGCAGTACATGGGCAAGCAAGTGTCGTTGAGTTATGAAATGCCAATGAGTGAAGTGGTATTGGATTTCTTTGATCGACTAAAGTCGGTTAGCCGTGGTTATGCTTCGTTTGAATATGAATTTAAACGTTTCCAGGCTGAGCCTTTGGTTAAATTAGACGTGTTAATTAATGGCGATAGGGTGGATGCTTTGTCTTTAATTGTGCATAAAGACATTAGCCAAAACCGTGGCCGGGAATTAGTTGAAAAAATGAAAGAACTAATCCCTCGCCAAATGTTTGACATTGCTATTCAGGCAGCTATCGGTGCGAAAATTATCGCGCGTTCTTCGGTTAAAGCGCTAAGAAAAAACGTGACGGCAAAATGTTACGGCGGCGATATTTCGCGTAAACGTAAATTGTTAGAAAAACAAAAAGCCGGTAAAAAACGCATGAAACAAGTGGGTAATGTTGAAATCCCACAAGATGCCTTCCTTGCGGTTCTTAAGTTAGGAAAGGACTGATGCATTTTGATTTTTCAGCGGCATTAACGCTAGCTACCTTTGTAACGGGTTTAATAGCGGGAATCTATTGGTTAACGCAACGCAATAAGGGTAATCTTGATGAGAGTAAAGAGCCTGTTTTAGTTGAGTATGCCAAGTCGTTTTTTCCAGTGTTACTGTTTGTCTTAGTGTTACGCTCATTTATATTTGAGCCCTTTAGAATCCCGTCAAGCTCGATGATGCCAACACTTTTAATTGGTGATTTCATCTTGGTTAATAAGTTCTCCTACGGCATCCGCTTACCGGTTGTTAACACTAAAGTTATTAATATTGGACAACCTAAACGCGGCGATATCATGGTTTTTAGGTACCCAAAGAATCCTTCATTGGACTACATCAAGCGCGTTATTGCTTTGCCTGGAGATAAGGTCGGGTATTTTGATAAGCATGTGTATATCAATGGACAGCGTATTACACAAAAACCATTAGGCTTATATGAAGGTGTAGGCCAAGGTAGCAATATGACGGGCGCATTATTACAACATGAATCATTGCCTACACAAGAACACGATGTATTGATTATGCAAAGCCGACCATCAATTGAAGGTGAAACTGTTGTGCCGGAAGGACATTACTTTATGATGGGTGATAACCGTGATAACAGTAACGACAGCCGTTATTGGGGTACCGTGCCCGAAGAAAACATTGTTGGTAAAGCAGTCATGATATGGATGAACTGGGATTCAGAGAATAGTGGTATTGATTGGAATAGATTAGGCTCTACAATACACTAAGGTACTGAGACGTATAAATATTGATTATGAAAGGAGAACTAAGTATGGGTTCATCTAAACAAAAAGGCTTCACCATGATTGGCCTGATCATGATTTTCTCATTGATTGGGATAATCACACTGAGTGTTTTAAAGATTTTTCCCGTTTATATGGAGCATTTGGCAGTCCAGACAGCCATGGAGTCAATTGAGGTTGATCAAGGTTTAAAACGTATGACGGTTGGGCAGATAAGGGCTTTATTTGAAAAAAAGTTAGATGTTAACCAAGTGACTAGCGTTAAAGCTAAAGATGCCAAGATTAATAGGTCACTTAGCGATATCACAATGAAAATTGAATACGAAGTACGCAAAGACTACATTGCTAACGTAGATATCGTGATGTCTTTTAGTGACGAATTTGAAGTCCCGCTTTAAACATTGACATTCGAACTTAAAAAACTACAAAAAAAAATCAATGCCTCATTTGATAACCATGCGTTATTAGAGCAGGCATTAACTCACCGCAGCATCGGCAGTAATAATAATGAACGACTGGAATTTTTAGGCGACTCTATCTTGGGTTTTGTTGTGGCGGATGAAATTTATATGCGCTTTCCTGAAGCTGATGAAGGTGTGATGAGTCGGCTTAGGGCGCATCTTGTTAACAGAGAGTCCTTAGCGATCATTGCTCAAAAACTCGATTTAAGTGATGAGTTGATTCTTGGCCAAGGTGAGATGAAAAGCGGCGGTAAGCACCGTTCATCTATTTTGTCAGATGCGGTTGAAGCACTTATCGGTGCTATTTATAAAGACAAAGGTCTTGAAGCTTCTAGGGCTTGGGTTCTATCTGTTTTTAAAAACCAATTAGAGTCTTTAACGTTGGAAACAGCCACTAAAGACCCTAAAACTCAATTACAAGAATATTTGCAGGCTCGCGGTATAGCCGTTCCAAAATACAGCGTTATTTCCACAACGGGTTTAGATCACAATCAACAATTTAAAGTTGAATGCCAAGTTGATGGTATCGATAACCACGCATCTTCCACGGCATCATCACGAAAAAAAGCCGAACAAAAGTCAGCCTCTAAAATTCTTAAACGATTAATTAAATGACGAAAAAAACTTTCAAAACAGGCTTTGTTGCCTTAATCGGCGCGCCAAATGCGGGTAAATCCACGTTATTAAATAACTTACTTAAGCGGAAAATTAGCATAACCTCTCGGCGCCCTCAAACAACTCGCCACCGTATTTTAGGTATTAAAACGACCGATACTTCGCAAGTTGTATATGTAGACACGCCCGGAATGCACTTGGGTGGGAAACGAGCGCTAAATAAATATTTAAATAAAACAGCCGATACCAGTTTGATGGGCGTTGATGTGATTGTTTGGGTTAAAGATGATATGCAGTGGGACGACATTGATGTGTCTATTTTGGAAAAGCTTAGAACTGAAGGGGCACCGGTTGTTTTAGCCATTAATAAAATTGATAAAATTGATAAAAAAGAAACTTTATTGCCGTTTATTCAAAAGATTAGCCTTGAACATGATTTTAAATCCATCATTCCTATTTCTGCGTTAACCGGTAAGCAATTAGACGAGTTTGAAAAGCTTTTGTTGGGTCTCCTGCCGGAAGGTGAGTTGATGTTCCCTGAAGATCAGGTGACGGATAGTTCGGTACGCTTTATGACGACTGAAATTATTCGTGAAAAATTAATACGCCGCTTAGGCCAAGAAATACCCCATTCAGTGAGTATCAGCATAGACCAATTCAACGTCGAAAAAAATATTACACGAATTTATGCGGTGATATGGGTTGAACGCGAAGGGCAAAAGAACATTGTTATTGGTGATAAAGGCGCTGGTTTAAAAGATATTGGCACGCAAGCGCGTTTAGACATTGAAAAACTCATTGAATCTAAGGTGTATTTGAACCTATGGGTTAAAGTTAAAAAGAACTGGTCTGATAGTGAGCGTGACTTGATTGGTTTAGGTTATAGAGGGCTTGAATAGTTCGTTCGTTACACGACTGCTGAATGCCGATGAACAGAGCTGAACAAAAAATTAGCTTTATTTTAAAAAGCCAAGCATTCAAAGAAACCAGTGTTATCCATCAAGTTTTTACTAAAGACTTTGGTGTAATGTCTATTATTTCGAAAGGCTCACGCGCTAAAAATTCTAAACACGGGAGTTTGCTGCAACCATTTCGGTCGTTATCAATGTCATGGGTAGGGAAAGCAGAGCTTAAAACGTTGACTGGGTGTGAGGAAAGCGATGAGTCTGCACAACTCAAAGGGAATGCCTTGTATTGCGGCTTTTACATGAATGAATTGGTATTGAACCTGCTTCATAAACACGATGCACATCCTAAGTTGTTTACTGGCTACCAGTCTGCCATCAAGGGCTTGCTAGATGGGCGATTATTTGAGGCAACGCTGCGTCAATTCGAAAAGTTATTATTTGACGAAATCGGTTATGGTTTGGCATTAGACTATGAAGCTGATGGAAACACGGCCATACAAGCAGATAGCCTATATAGCTATAAAGCGGGTCACGGCGCAGTTGTTCATTTGGGTAGTAACCCGGTTGATGCAGTATCGGGCAGCGCGTTAATCAACCTTAGAAACGATCAATTGAGTGATAAAATTGAATTATCACAAATAAAGCGGATGATGCGGCAGTTAATAGACCATCAATTAGATGGTAAAATACTGAAAAGTCGCGATTTATTCGTCTAATTAAATCAAAACCATTATGCAAAACAAGCCTATTTTACTTGGCGTTAACATTGATCATGTCGCCACCTTAAGAAATGCGCGTGGAACGGATTACCCGTCCCCCCTAGATGCAGCTTTTGTTGCCGAAAGAGCTGGGGCGGATGGTATTACCATTCATCTGCGTGAAGACAGGCGGCACATTAAAGATCAGGATGTGCGAGATATCGTATCGAATATTCATACACGCTTAAACTTAGAGTTAGCGGTAACGAATGAGATGATTGATATTGCCTGTGGCGTTAAACCCGTGTCATGTTGCTTGGTGCCTGAAAAGCGTGAAGAGCTAACGACAGAAGGGGGTTTGGATGTGGCCAGCAACTTTAATCGGTTAAAGGATGCGTGTTCAACGCTATCATCTGCCGGTATATTGATTTCGCCGTTTATTGACCCTGATAATGAACAAATTGATGCGGTTAAGGAAGCCGGCGCTACTTTATTAGAGCTTCACACAGGCTGTTATGCCGATGCCAAATCAGATCAACAACAGGCAAGAGAGCTAGAGCGGTTACAACAAGCTGCACAGTATGCGCATGAGCTAGGCTTGCAAGTTAATGCAGGGCATGGCCTACATTTTCATAACGTTGAAGCAATTGCCCAGATACCTGAGATTGTCGAGTTAAATATTGGCCATTCCATCATTGCGCGGGCTGTTATCAGCGGTTTAGATGCTGCCGTTAAAGAGATGAAAGCATTGATGCGACAAGCGCGCAGTAGTTAACGAGTTGGTCCAATGAAACTTGCGTTAGGTGTTGAATATGACGGTAGCCGTTACCATGGCTGGCAACGTCAAAAAAACACCCCGTTAACAGTACAGCAGGAAGTTGAAAAAGCGTTGGCAGTTTTGGCTGCGCACCCAGTGTCGGTTATTTGTGCTGGGCGTACCGACGCGGGTGTTCATGCGTTTGAACAAGTCATCCATTTCGAAACAGATAAAGTGCGCGAGATGCACCATTGGGTATTAGGCACGAATGCGAATTTACCTGGGGATATTCGAATTATTTGGATTAAGGAAGTGGCTGATGAATTTCATGCGCGTTATTCAGCTGCGGCGCGTTATTATCGTTATGAAATCCTAAACCGTTGGGTTAAGTCGGCCTTATACCGCAAACATGTTTCAACCATTTTTTTGCCGCTAGACAGTGGGCTAATGCAAGAAGGCGCAAACCATTTATTGGGTGAGCATGATTTTTCATCTTTTAGAGCGCACGGTTGCCAAGCAAAATCACCCATAAAGCGTATGCATTCGATATCTATTAAGCGCAGTAGTGATAAAATCACTATTGATATTATTGCGAATGCTTTTTTGCACCATATGGTCAGGAATATCGTCGGAACTTTATTGCCGGTTGCATTAGGAGAAAAACCCGCGTCGTGGGTTAGAGACGTTCTTGAGGCTAAAGACCGTAAGGTGGCCGGCGTTACTGCGGTGCCAAATGGATTGTATTTTAAAGGTGTTTATTACCCAAAACGACACGGCATTGATGTGCTGGACGCTTTTAAACCTTTAGCTGACGCAATAGAAAACAAACCAACGGTTAACTAGAATATGTCATTTAGAGTACGTGTTAAAATTTGCGGTATCACACAGCTTGGCGACGCGTTGGCGGCAATTAATGCCGGTGCGGATGCTTTAGGTTTTGTATTTTATGACGCGAGCTCTCGGCATATAAATACAGATAAAGCAGCGGGTATAATTAAAGAAATACCACCATTTGTCAATAAAGTTGCTTTATTTGTTAATCCAAGTTATGAATATGTTTGCAAAGTTTTAGAATCCACATCGATAGACGTTCTCCAATTCCATGGTGATGAGGGTGAGGCGTTTTGTAATTCGTTTAATCGGCCGTATATGAAGGCGATACGAATCCAAAAAGACAGCAACTTAGATGAGATTGCAGCAAGCTATCACTCGGCATGTGGCTTATTGGTAGATGCTTTCGATAGCCATCAGTACGGCGGAACGGGCAAAACATTTAATTGGGCTTTGTTACCTAACAAATGTTCACTGCCATTAATCTTAGCTGGGGGGTTAACGACTGATAATGTACACGAGGCCATTAGTTCAACAGCGGTATACGCCGTTGATGTTAGCAGTGGCGTGGAAAAAACAAAGGGTGTGAAAGACCACGCTTTAATACAACAATTTATGCGTGAGGTAAAACGTGCCAACCAGTAAGCAAACAAAACAATCAGCGGTTAAGAATTACGACCTACCAGATGAAAACGGCCATTTTGGTCCGTATGGTGGTTTATTTGTTGCCGAAACATTGATGGAGTCTATAGAAGAATTAAATGCCGCGTATGCAAAATACATGCAGGATCCTGTTTTTTTGGCCGAATTGGATGCTGATTTACAAGATTATGTCGGGCGGCCTTCGCCTATTTATCATGCGCAACGCCTAAGCCGTGAAACAGGTGGTGCTCAAATCTATTTAAAAAGAGAAGACTTGAACCACACGGGTGCTCATAAGATTAACAACACGATTGGCCAAGCTCTACTAGCTAAACGTATGGGTAAGACTCGAATTATTGCGGAAACAGGGGCGGGGCAACACGGTGTTGCAACGGCGACGGTCGCAGCCCGTTTAGGCTTAGAATGCGTTGTGTATATGGGCGCAGAAGATATTCAACGCCAATCTCCAAATGTTTACCGTATGCGCTTATTGGGTGCGACAGTTGTTCCTGTTACGTCCGGTTCACAAACGCTAAAAGATGCGTTAAATGAAGCGCTTCGAGATTGGGTAACCAACATTGATGACACGTATTACATTATTGGCACTGTAGCGGGGCCTCACCCATACCCAGCCATGGTGAGAGATTTTCAAACCATCATCGGTCGTGAAGCGCGCGAACAGATGTTAGCTAAAACAGGTGCGCTGCCTGATGCCTTAGTTGCTTGTGTAGGCGGTGGTTCTAATGCGATTGGTTTATTTCACCCCTTTATTGGTGATGACGATGTGGCTATTTACGGTGTTGAAGCCGCCGGTTTAGGCATAGAAACCGGCAAACACTCTGCGCCTTTATGTGCTGGACAACCCGGCGTATTACATGGGAATAGAACTTATTTAATGGCCGATGAAAACGGCGAAATTATTGAAACGCACTCAATCTCAGCCGGCTTAGATTATCCAGCCGTTGGGCCAGAGCACTCGTGGTTAAAGGACATTGGCCGTGCCGAGTACGTGAATATAAACGATGATGAAGCGCTGGAAGCATTCCACCAGTTAACACGAGTTGAAGGCATTATTCCCGCATTAGAATCAAGTCACGCAGTTGCTTACGCAACAAAATTGGCGAAAACAATGGATAAAGAGCAAGTAATTTTAGTGTGCTTATCAGGTCGTGGTGACAAAGATATTTTTACGGTTGCGAAAATTGAGGGGATTGAGCTGTGAGTCGTTTAGAAGAATGTTTTAAAGAACTCAAGGCTGCCAATAAAAAGGCTTTGGTGCCTTTTGTAACAGCCGGTGACCCGAATGGCGCCTTTACCTTAACCTGCATGCACGAGATGGTTAAAGCTGGGGCAAGCATTATTGAACTGGGTGTTCCATTTTCAGATCCAATGGCCGATGGTCCTGTGATTCAAAAAGCCAGTGAAAGAGCGCTTGAAGCAGGCATGACACTGAAAGGCGTGATAGACATCGTGCGTTTTTTTAGAGAAACAGACCAATCAACACCGGTTATTTTAATGGGTTACTTAAACCCAATAGAATTTATGGGTTATGAAACATTTGTTGAAAAAGCAGCTCAAGCTGGTGTGGACGGCGTATTAACGGTTGATATCCCGCCGGAAGAAAGTGTAGACCTACTTAAAGCGTATGATAAACATGATATTGCGCCAATTTTTTTATTGTCGCCAACCAGCAACGAAATTCGTATTAAAAAAATTGCGGCGGTCGCAAAAGGTTACATTTATTATGTGTCATTAAAAGGTGTAACTGGTGCAGGCCACCTTCAGTTAGATGATGTGCAAGCCAAGCTAACACAGATTAAACAACACACAAATATACCGGTAGCGATTGGGTTTGGTGTTAAAAATGCCGATATCGCCGCCAATATTGCTAAAATAGGTGATGGCGTCGTCGTGGGTAGTGCTTTGATTAACTGTATAACGGAGCACTCAGACGATGAACAACAAGGTCGCCAAGCCATTTCAACGATGCTAAGCGAGATGCGAGCAGCAATGGATATGGCAACACAATAACGAAGGTTAGGTGAGATATGAGTTGGTTTGAAAATTTAATACCCGATGGCATAAAGTTAAAAAGTAGGTCGAAAGGTTCTGTGCCTGAAGGACTTTGGTGCAAGTGTGATAGTTGCCAAAGTGTACTGTATAAAACTGATTTAGAAAGCAATTTACACGTTTGCCCTAAATGTGATTATCACCAACGACTCAGTGGCCGTCACCGCCTCGATTCATTTTTAGATGAATCAGGAAGGGAAGAAATAGGCGCCGATGTTCGCTCACTCGACCCCTTGAAGTTTAAAGATAGCAAAAAATATAAAGACCGTCATGCAGCAGCCGTTAAAGCAACGGGTGAAACGGATGCGCTAATTGTTATGAAGGGCAAAGTATTGGAGATGGAGCTTGTTGCAGCAGCCTTTGATTTTTCCTTTATGGGTGGATCAATGGGCTCAGTGGTTGGCGAGCGCTTCGTTCAAGCGGTTAATGCCTCAATAGAATTTAATATCCCGTTGGTTTGCTTTTCATCTAGCGGTGGAGCACGGATGCAAGAATCGCTATTTTCGTTGTTTCAAATGGCCAAAACTAGCGCAGCACTGGCTAAGTTAGCAGAGAATAAAATACCGTTTATTTCTGTGCTCACAGATCCAACAATGGGCGGCGTATCTGCCAGTTTAGCGATGTTGGGTGATGTTCACATTGCCGAACCTAACGCGTTGGTTGGGTTTGCAGGACAACGTGTTATTGAACAAACGGTTAGCGAGAAATTGCCTGAAGGATTTCAGCGTAGTGAATTTTTACTGGAACATGGCGCAATCGACATGATTATCGATCGCAGAGAGATGCGAACAACGGTAACAGAGATTTTATCACTGCTCCATGCGGGGCATCATTCATTGGAAAGTGCTGAAGCTGCCAACGCTTAAGCAAACGCTTTATTAACAGACTTAATAAAGTATCTTCTCTTGAAGACTGGTTGTCTTGGCAAGAAAGCTGTCACGTAAAAGAAATTGATTTGGGTTTGGAGCGCGTTTCAGCGGTTTGGGAACGCCTAAAAACTGAAACAAACACGTCGACTTATACGATTACGGTTGCCGGTACCAATGGCAAGGGCTCAAGCGTTGCTTTATTGGAAGCTATTTTTATAGCGCAAGGTTATCAGGTAGGCGTTTATAGTACGCCGCACCTTGTTCACTATAACGAACGAGTACGAATTAACGGGCGCTCTGTATCAGACGATGAGCTAACAACAGCCTTTAACCTAATTAATCAAACGCGTGGTATAACCAGTTTAAGTTATTTTGAGTTTGGCACCTTGGCGGCGTTAACTATTTTTGAAGCGAACAAGGTTGACATCCAAATCCTCGAAGTGGGCTTAGGTGGCCGACTTGATGCTGTTAATATCATTGATGCAAATGCCGCGCTGATTACCAGTATTGATATTGATCATGTTGATTGGTTGGGTGATGATCGTTCTAAAATAGCACTTGAAAAAGCAGGGGTGTTTAGGCCATACCAAAAAGCCGTATGCTCTGACAGGACCGTTCCAAAAAGTTTACTTGAGTATGCCGCTGAATTAAGAACAGATTTAAAAGTAGCGGGTGTTGATTTTAAAACTGATATTAAACAACATGATTGGGCCTTGTTAATGGCTGAAGGTGCGTCAGTTATTTACCCTAATCCTGCATTAGAAGGGCAGCACCAGATTCAAAACGCAGCTGGCGTTATAAGTCTTTTAGGGCATATTTCTAGGGAACTTCCAGTGAAACAAGCCAGTATTGAACATGGTTTGCGTCATGTGTTTTTAGCGGGTAGGTTACAAAAGATAGGCATGGAACCAGATGTTTATTTAGACGTTGCTCATAATCCAGAGTCGGCCGTAGCCCTAGCCAGATTTCTTAAAGCACAAGCATGCGTCGGTTCAATTCACGCTGTTTTTTCAATATTATTGGATAAGGATGTAGAAGAGGTGGTTAAGCCTTTTATCGGGCTTATTAATCACTGGCATATCGCACCATTAAGTCCCAACAGGTCTCAAAAAGCCGATGTGTTAAATCAGCTTATCAATACGAAGTTAGGGCAAAATTGCTTACAATATGAATCAATCCAAAATGCTTTCGAGTCGGCTAAACGTTCGGCAATAAAAGAAGATTTAGTTATATGTTTCGGCTCCTTTTATGTAGTCGAAGCGTGTTTAGAAGCGCTATAATGAGAAATAGAAACCTCCCAATAACTGTTTAATAGCTTCTTATGGAACAACCTCTAAAACAACGTTTAATTGGTGCCATTATTCTTATTTCTTTAGCTATTATCTTTGTCCCCATGCTAATTGGACAAAAGCCTACGGAATCTGACGTTATATCCATCGACATTCCAGAAGCCCCAAAAGATTTAGACTCTCGAATATTAGCCTTGCCAGAACAAGAAATTGAGATGGTGGCTAAGGTTACAATTTCTGATAAGGAAGGCGTTAAGGTAATTAAACCGACTATACCGGAGCCTCCTAAAATCAAAGCGGTAGAAGGCATAACCGCTTGGGTTGTTCAAGTGGGTAGTTTTTCAGACCAAAAAAATGCAGACGCGCTATCTGATAAGTTAAAAAAGTTGGGATATACTGCGTTTGTTGAACAATCAGCTGTAAAACAGGGTGACATATATCGAGTTAGAATTGGCCCTGAGTTAAATAAAGAAAAAGCGGACGCAATGAAAGTAACACTTCAAAAAGAGCAGGCATTAAAAAATGCCATTGTTGTTCAATACCCATAGGTTTTTACTCCGTGGACGCTAACGTTTTAAATACTTTAATTTGGATTGATTATGTCATCATCGGCATCATTTTTATTTCGGCGCTTATTGGGTTGTTTCGTGGGTTAGTGAAGGAAGCATTTTCGCTGGGCACTTGGATTGCTTCAATTATTATTGGCATACGATTCAGTCAACCGTTCTCGGTTTTCTTAACTGACTACATCGAAGTACCTTCAGTTCGAATTGCGGCTGCGTTCGTTATTTTGCTGTTATTAACCTTAATTTTAGGTGCAATGCTGTCTTATTTAGTTAGCCAGATTATCGACAAAACGGGTCTCTCTGGCACAGATCGTTTTGCCGGCTTTATTTTTGGTATTGCACGTGGCATGGTGGTCATGTCCGTATTGGTATTATTAGCGGGTTTAACACCATTGCCACAAGATCCTTGGTGGGTTCAGTCGGCATTAATTGGCCCGTTTCAAGAATTATCAGTGTGGTTAAGAGAGCAAATACCTGAGGGTGTTACTGGGTATTTTTCATATTAGATTTCATTAAAAGGCAGAATTAAATATGTGCGGAATTGCTGGCGTTGTATCCCATCAAAATGTTAATCAAGAGTTGTATGAGGCATTAACTGTTCTTCAACATCGTGGCCAAGATGCCGCTGGTATTGTTACTTGTGAAGGTAGTCAACTTCACCTTCGAAAGGCGAACGGCTTGGTACGTGATGTCTTCCGAACCAGTCATATGCTCGAATTGACCGGTAATATGGGTATCGCGCATGTACGTTATCCAACAGCGGGCTGTTCAAGCTCTGCTGAAGCACAACCGTTTTATGTTAATTCACCCTTTGGCATTACGTTGGCGCATAACGGCAATTTAACGAATGCAGCAAAACTAAAAGAAGAATTATTTGCTGAAGATCAACGTCATATCAATACCAATTCAGATTCTGAAATATTATTGAATGTGTTTGCGCACGAATTACAGCGTTTAGGTAAGCTTAAACTTGACGAGAACGATGTGTTTAAAGCCGTAGCAGCGGTTCATAGACGTTGTGAGGGTGCCTATGCTGTTGTTGCCATGATCACAGGCTTTGGTGTTGTTGGTTTCCGTGACCCTAACGGTATACGCCCCATTTGTTTTGGCGTGCGTGAAGCAGGTAAGACTAAAGATTATATGATTGCCTCTGAGTCGGTAGCCATGGATGCACAAGGCTTTAAACTAATTCGAGATATAGCGCCGGGGGAAGCCTTGTTTATTAAAAAAGGCGGTGTTATTCACACAAAACAATGTGCGGAAAACCCAAGATTAACACCGTGTATTTTTGAATATGTTTACCTGGCTCGACCAGATTCAATTATCGATGATGTCTCGGTGTATAAAGCTCGCCTGCGGATGGGTGAAAAGTTAGCTGAAAAAATTATGCGCCTTCGGCCTGAACACGACATTGATGTTGTTATTCCTATTCCAGATACTAGCCGTACTTCTGCGTTGCAATTGGCAAACCGTCTAGATATTAAGTACAGAGAAGGCTTTATTAAAAACAGATATATTGGTCGAACTTTTATTATGCCGGGTCAACAAGAACGGAAAAAATCGGTTAGGCGTAAACTCAATGCCATTGCTTTAGAATTTAAAGGTAAAAATGTGCTGCTCGTTGACGATTCGATTGTACGTGGTACGACGTCTGGTCAAATCATAAAATTAGCGCGTGAAGCGGGCGCAAATAAAGTATATTTTGCTTCTGCAGCGCCACCTGTTCGATACCCAAATGTGTATGGCATTGATATGCCTGCTGTTGAAGAGCTCGTTGCTCATGACAAAACAATCGAGGAAATTGAACTAGCTATTGGTGCAGATTGGTTAATTTATCAAGATTTAGACGATTTGTTTGAGTCTGTGAGAAAACGCAATCCCGAAATCGTTGATTTTGATGCAGCTTGCTTTAATAAACACTACGTTACTGGCACAGTCACAAATCAATATTTGAAAGAGCAAGGCTTAAACCGTTCTGATGATCAAAAAACGGATGATGAACTAGATCAAACGTTTATTGAACTTCACAACACCAATTAACCAAAGGTTTTTAACATGTCAGATAAAGATTGGCAGAATTACTCAATAGAAACGCAAAGCATACGAGCGGGGCAGAGTAGAACCTCTGAAGGCGAGCATAGTGATGCCATTTTTCCAACATCCAGCTATGTGTTCGGTAGTGCAAAAGAAGCTTATGAGCGCTTTTCAGGTAAATCTGAAGGTAATATCTATTCGCGCTTCACAAACCCAACGGTTAGAGCGTTCGAACAGCGTTTAGCGGTTATGGAAGGCGCAGAACGGGCGATGGCGACGTCGTCTGGCATGGCAGCAATTAACACGGTGTGTTTAGGCTTGTTGAGCGCTGGTGACCACGTCGTGTGTTCGCGTAGCGTGTTTGGCAATACGGCGTTGATGTTTAAAAACATCATGCATAAATTTGCCATAGAAACGACCTTTGTTGATTTAGATGACATCAACGCATGGCAAGCCGCTATGCAAGATAATACTAAATTCTTGTTCTTAGAAACCCCGTCAAACCCTATGGGAACGTTGGCAGACATTAAACAATTAGCTGAGCTTGCGCACAGCAAATATGCTCTGTTAATCGTCGATAACGTTTATTGCACGCCTGCGTTACAGAAACCTCTGAGCTTAGGTGCTGATTTGGTTGTTCATTCAGCGACTAAATATCTAGATGGGCAAGGGCGGTGCATTGGTGGTGCTATCGTAGGAAAGGATTCGTTAATCGAAGAAAAGCTTTATCCTATTTTGCGTACAGCAGGCCCAACCATGAGCCCGTTCAACGCATGGGTTTTCCATAAAGGTTTAGAGACACTCTCATTACGAATGGAAAAGCATTGCTCTAATGCATTGGAAATGGCGAAATGGTTAGAGCAGCACCCCGCTGTTGAAAATGTTTATTACACTGGTTTGCAGAGCCATCCGCAGCATGAGCTTGCTAAACAGCAACAATCGGGCTTTGGTGGCATTGTAAGTTTCGAAGTAAAAGGCGGGCAAGACAATGCATGGAAAGTCATCGATGCAACACAAATGATTTCTATTACCGCAAATTTAGGTGATGTAAAAAGTATGATTACCCATCCAACCACCACCACGCATGGACGTTTAACAGACGACGAACGTGCTAAAGCAGGAATCACATGCGCCTTGCTTCGATTAGGTGTTGGGCTGGAAAACACGGATGATATAAAAGCAGATTTAAGTCGAGGGCTAGATTCCCTGCAAGTGTAGGTTGTTTTTACAATCGGTTAATTATAAAAACGCATACCTATTTATGACTTCATCGATAAGCAAAACGACATTGAAACCACTTAACAATAATACTATTACGGAGATTTTCTAGATGGGTAGAGCCTACCAAAACCGCAAAGAGTCGATGGCAAAAACATCGGATATGAAAGCGAAGGTGTATAGCCGTTATGGCCGTGAGATTTATGTCAGTGCGAAGTCAGGTGGTGTTGATCCAGATGGAAACCTTGCGCTACGCAGTTTGATCGACAAGGCTAAAAAAGACCAAGTGCCCACCCATGTTATAGAAAAAGCGATTGATAAAGCCAAGGGCGGTGGCGGCGAAGATTATTTTACAGCTGTCTATGAGGGCTACGGCCCAGGTGGTTGCATGGCCATTATCGATTGTTTAACGGATAACCCAAATCGTACGTTTGGCGATGTAAGGCAGGCCTTTACTAAAACACATTGCAAAATTGGCACGCAAGGCAGCGTGAGCCACATGTTTGATCATTCGGTCATCCTCGTTTTTAAGCACGATGATGAAGACGCCATATTAGAAGTGCTTATGGACGCGGATGTTGATGTTGCTGATATTGAGAGTGAAGATGGAAAGGTTTCTGTGTTCGCCCCCCATACGGATTATTTCAAAGCACGGCAGGCCATATTAGATGCACTTGGCGAAGTAGATTTTGAAGTAGATGAAATCCAGTTTATTCCTCACACATTCACACAGGTAAAAGGTGACGATGTGGAAAATTTCGAAAAGTTTTTATCCATGCTTAACGAATTAGATGATGTACAACACGTTTATCATAACGTTGAGATTGCTTAACTAAAATACGGCTAAAGAATACTTAATCGCTAAAAGGTTCCCAATGGATGAAAAAATTGAATTATTAAAAGCGATAGTATCCAATCAAGAAACGCAGCTTCAGCAACAAAAGGAAGCGTTAGATAATCAGACGAGAGCGTTAGAAATGCAGTCTGTTCAGTTTGAACGAGCAGAAAGTATTAATAAGAAGTCGGAAGAAATTCAAGAGAAGGCGGCTAGCATTCAAAAATTTTCGGCTAGATTATTGTATGTTTTGGTGCCTATTTTGATAGTAGCTGTTTTAGCGTTAATACTAAGATAGGCGTGTTTTTAAATATTCTATTAACGAAATTTAATTTCTTGTAATACGTCTGACGTAATTTGACCGCTTGGGCTATATGACAGTTCGCGGAAATCCAGAACATTGTTGCGATCAATGGTTAAAAGCGTCGAACAGCGTGTTCCATAGTCACGGCTTTCAATAAAGATAGACGATAATAGCCTTTCAAACTCTATGCCAACGCCGGTAGTCGGGAGTTCATCGTCCGCTGGCCGGAGTTGTGACTGCATAATACTTAATAATTCTGATGGATTTAGTGCATTCTGTTGTAAGGACTGACTCATTAAAGAACAACCATTGGTTAATTTTGGCCAAGGTGTATCAAGTGTGGCATTACTTAACCCATGCATGCCTTGCGTAATTTCCTGTATGTGGTGTGTGTCGCTTGAGTAGTGCCATAGCCCAGTTGAGTCTAGTAACAACAAGTTAAATAGGCTGTAGCCAGCCCCTTTTTGTTTTAGCTCTTTCAAGTAGTCTTCGGCCAATTGTTGATTGGATAAAAACGATTTGACCAGTTCTCCGCGTGATTGCTTATTGCTGTCGCTAAAAGGAGGCTTTCGAACGTTAGTGATAGCAGCTAGCCGGCCTGATGTGTCAACGCTAAGCCAGCTTCCGCCAGCGACGCAATCAATACCACCAAATATTGTTGGGTGACCTGGCCAAAAATTAGCTTGTTTTGACTTTCTTTGATGATACTCATCACGGTTTGCAAGCAGTACTAATTTGTATTGATCTAAGCTGTCGTAGGCAAAAAGTATCAAACACATATCAATAATAAGACGTAAGCTTTTATAACGATATGTCCATCAAACACCCTCTTGTTATCGCTGTCAATTTTAACGATGAAATGTTAAAATAATTGGCTGATTTGTAAAGTTTTACCTACTTTAAATGCATGAATTTAAACCTAAGGAGTCAATTGTGTTACAAGAATATCGCAGCCATGTAGAAGAACGTGCCGCTATAGGTATCGTCCCTAAGCCACTAAATGCTGACCAGGTTGCTGGTTTAGTCGAGTTATTAAAAAGCCCGCCAACAGGGGAAGAAGAGTTCTTAGTTGACTTGATAACAAACCGTGTTCCTGCCGGTGTTGATGAAGCGGCTTATGTTAAAGCTGGCTTTTTAGCTGCGTTAACGACAGGTGAAACAACGTCTCCTTTAATCGATGCTAAAAGAGCCACAGAGTTATTAGGTACGATGCTGGGCGGTTACAACATCATGCCATTGGTCAATCTTTTAGATAATGCTGAGCTAGCTGAAACAGCGGCTGACCAGTTATCACATATTTTATTAGTATTTGATGCATTCCATGACGTTAAAGAAAAAGCAGATGCTGGCAATGCTGCTGCAAAACGCGTTATTCAATCATGGGCAGATGCTGAGTGGTTTACAAGCAAACCCGCATTGGCTGAAAAATTAACGGTTAAAGTATTTGAAGTAACCGGTGAAACAAACACCGATGACTTATCACCAGCACCCGATGCATGGTCACGTCCTGATATACCGTTACATGCCTTAGCGATGCTTAAAATGCCACGTGATGGCATAACTCCAGATGTTCCTGGCGAGATAGGTCCTATCGTACAAATTGATGACATGGAGAAAGACGGTATTCCATTAGCCTACGTTGGCGATGTGGTTGGAACCGGTTCTTCACGTAAATCAGCGACCAATTCAGTTTTGTGGTTCATGGGTGACGATATCCCTTACATTCCAAATAAACGCGGCGGTGGCGTGTGTATTGGTGCCAAAATTGCTCCAATCTTCTTCAATACAATGGAAGATTCTGGCGCCTTGCCAATTGAAATGGATGTGACTAACTTTAATATGAACGATGTTATCGACATCTATCCATACGATGGTAAAGTAACAAAAAATGGTACGGATAACGTACTGTCTACCTTTGAATTAAAATCAAATGTATTGCTCGATGAAGTACAAGCAGGCGGTCGTATTCCGTTGATTATTGGTCGTGGTTTAACATTACGTGCCCGTACAGCTTTAGGCTTAGGCGCATCGGACTTGTTCCGTACGCCAGAATCACACGAAGACAGCGGCAAAGGCTTCACTCTAGCTCAAAAAATGGTTGGTAAAGCCTGTGGTGTTGAAGGTATTCGCGCCGGTGTTTATTGCGAACCACATATGACTACCGTTGGCTCACAAGATACAACGGGCCCAATGACCCGTGACGAGCTTAAAGACCTAGCTTGTCTTGGCTTTTCAGCTGACTTGGTTATGCAATCATTCTGTCATACAGCGGCATACCCTAAACCAGTTGATGTGGTCACTCACCACACCTTGCCAGATTTCATCATGAACCGTGGCGGTGTTCCATTACGTCCAGGTGATGGCATTATTCACTCTTGGTTAAACCGCATGTTGCTTCCTGATACCGTTGGAACTGGTGGTGATTCACATACACGTTTTCCATTAGGTATTTCATTCCCAGCGGGATCTGGTTTAGTGGCGTTTGCTGCTGCAACGGGTGTTATGCCATTGGATATGCCTGAATCAATTTTGGTTCGTTTCTCAGGTGAAATGCAACCAGGTATCACATTGCGTGACATGGTTAATGCGATTCCTTTAGCGGCCATTAAGCAAGGTTTATTGACGGTTGCTAAAGAAGGCAAAATTAATGCGTTCTCTGGCCGCGTGCTTGAAATTGAAGGTTTGCCTGACCTAAAAGTAGAGCAAGCGTTTGAGCTGTCCGATGCGTCTGCAGAGCGTTCAGCAGCGGGTTGTACTATTAAGTTGAACCAAGAACCTATCATTGAGTACTTAAACTCAAATATCACCATGTTGAAGTGGATGATTGCTGAAGGCTATGGAGATGTTAGAACGATTGAGCGCCGTATTGTTTCAATGCAAGAATGGTTAGCTAATCCTGAACTAATGGAAGCTGATGTAGATGCGGAATATGCTGAAATCATCGACATTAACATGAGTGGTATTCATGAGCCTATCCTTGCATGTCCGAATGATCCAGATGACGTAAAAACATTGTCTGAAGTTGCCGGCACTAAAATTGACGAAGTGTTTATCGGTTCTTGCATGACAAACATTGGGCATTTCCGCGCAGCTGGTAAATTACTTCAAGAATTTGGCGGTGTATTGCCAACTCGCTTATGGGTTGTTCCTCCTACTAAAATGGACGAGGCTCAATTAACGGCAGAAGGGTATTACAGTATTTACGGCACATCAGGCGCTCGTACTGAAATGCCAGGTTGTTCATTGTGCATGGGTAACCAAGCGCGGGTTGCGGAACAATCAACCGTTATTTCAACATCAACACGTAATTTTCCAAATCGCTTAGGTAATGGCGCTAATGTGTATCTTTCATCTGCTGAATTAGCAGCTGTTGGTGCGATTCTTGGAAAAATTCCTAGCAAAGAAGAGTACATGGAGTACGCCAAGAAAATTGATACCATGGCGGAAGATACTTATCGTTATTTGAATTTTGATAAAATTGAAGAGTATCAAAAAATTGCAGACACAGTAAAAATTGCTAGTTAAGTATACGTAAAACGAACAAAAAAGGCGCTGTTAAGACAGCGCCTTTTTTGTTTATATTGCTTTTATAAAGACAGCTAACTACTTGATTAACCAGATAGAACCATTAATATTCACACGAATATTTGATGTATTTTGTTGCAGTTGTGCTGGCATGCTTTCAGCCCTCATAGAATCAGCAGCCATCAACCGTGACTTGGCATAATAAACAGGCTGTTGCTGGTTATTTGCATTAATATTAATTTGATGAATCACGTATTTGTTTTTATCGAACCCTTTAGTAATGAGTTCGGCTTTTTCTTTAAAATTTTCAATAGCCTGTTTAGTTAATTGTTTATTAACGATTTGGATTTTTTCTTTAGATACTTTATAGCGAAGGGACTTTATTAAAAGTTTTTTCTGTAATAGGCCGATAAGCTCACCTAATTCGGCGCTGTTTTTACTTTCTAATGTTATGTGTTGAGTACCTCGCCATGCTTTAAAAATACGTTTGTTATACAGTTGGTGAGAGGTGTATTGGCCACCCTTAACTTTAATATCTTTGTAGGACTTTGCTGTTAATAATGCCCATGACATTTGTTCGTTAATTTTTTTTGCTAATACTGCAGGGTCATAGTTTTCAGCTTCAACTGCAATAGTCGCTTGCATGGTATCGGTTTCAACTTCGATGCTAGCGGATGCTTGAATATTGACGATACCTTCTGGCTGCACCTCATGTGCAATGGCGGGTGTTAATAGGGCACTAAGGCTTAATAGCAAAATAATTTTATTCATCGTTTACTCCATATCGTAAGAACTTCCTTAACTATACGGTTATAAAATGAATGATGGCTTAATATTCCATTCCAAAAGAAGCCATTGCCAATATTGGCTCGCTCACCTTCGCTAAATACTCTTCGCGCATATATCGCAGGCTTTAATGGTTTTCTAAGCGGTTTAAGCCATTTAAAGCCGCCACACGGTAGGCTTCGGCCATTGTTGGGTAGTTAAAGGTTGTATTGGTAAAGTAAAGCAGGGTATTTGCTTCACCTGGTTGAGCCATAATCGCCTGACCAATATGGATAATCTCTGCGGCTTGGTCACCAAAACAGTGCACGCCTAAAATTTGTAAAGTCTCTGAGTGGAAAATTATTTTAAGCAGACCTTGTGTCTCCCCGGAAATTTGCGCCCGAGCGAGCGAGTCGAAACGTGAATAGCCTGTCTCATACGGTACTTTTTGTTCAGTTAATTCTTTTTCCGTGTAGCCGACGGAGCTAATTTCTGGATTGGTATAAATGCCTGTTGGGATATCTTTAACCAATGTTGCATCACAGGAGCCCTCAATAAGGTGAGTCGCTGCAAAACGGCCTTGATCATAAGCCGCGCTGGCTAAACTGGGGTAGCCAATAAAGTCACCAACGGCATAAATGTGCTCTTTGCCTTCAACTTGGTAATTTTCATTGACATTAATTTGCCCACGAGAGTTGGGTTTAATACTGACTTTATTTAAGTCTAGATCTGCGAAATTACCGGTACGACCATTGGCCCATAAGAAAATATCTGTTTTAATTTTTTTACCTGAAGCCAGTTTTGTAGTAACACTCTTTTCATCAGATGTGATGGATTCATATTCTTCGTTAGAGCGAATAACGACACCTTGTTTACGCATGTCATGGCTGAGCGCATGTACGATCTCCTCATCCAAAAAAGCTAACAGGGCAGGTTGTGTGTTAATAAGATTAACCTTAACGCCTAAGCCTTGGAAGATAGAGGCATATTCAGAACCGATAACACCAGCGCCATAAATAGTAATAGAACGGGGCGTGAAATCTAAATTGAGGATCGTATCGCTGTCGAAAATGTTACCTGCATTGAAATCCACATCAGTCGGACGATAGGGGTGTGACCCAGGTGCAAGCACGAATTTTTCGGCAGTGATTTTTCTAACTTTCTTACCTGATGGTGGCTTGATAGACATCGTGTTATCGTCAATAAACGTTGCAGTACCAAAGATTAAATCGGTATTATTACGCTCATAAAAACTGCTACGCATTGTTACTTGTTTGCTAATAACTTCTGTCGCTGAACTGAGTAATTGCGGGAAGGTTAGTTGTATTGGACCGCCACATGCTTCTTTGAACCAACGGTTACGATTGAATTGAATAACGTGCTGTACCGCTTGACGTAGTGCTTTAGACGGAATAGTTCCCCAATGAGTACAGCCACCACCTACGTCTTGATATTTTTCAATAATGGCCACTTTTTTGCCTTCTTTACAGGCCTTCATTGACGCACCTTCGCCACCAGGGCCAGTGCCAATCACTATCAAGTCATAATCGTATTTACTCATTATAAAATCTCGTTATTGTTATTAGAACGGTCAGGCAAGTATACAACAGATACGATAAAATCAACTCAGTAGTACATAAAAATTGGACATAACTTGTTTACATTAATTGAAAAAGCACTGACCACGTCATCTGTTGAAGAAACCTTGGCGTGCACGCGTCAGGCCTTCCTAAAGGCATCTTCAACAAGCATTGTTAGTGATGGCAACGAAAGGGTTATTTTACCTATCAGCCAAGTCGCTTTTCCTAACAAACCCTTATGTGTGCCACCAAGGGATGTGCCGCGGCGGCGCTTGGGTTCTGAGGCGGGAAAGCGCTCTTTTGTTCATGCTATTGCTCATATAGAGTTTAACGCGATAAAACTCGCTTTAGATATTGCTTATCGTTTTAAAGGCTTACCAAAACAGTTTTATATGGATTGGTTATACGTGGCAAATGATGAGTGTAAGCACTTTGAAATGTTGTGCGAACACCTAAAACATTATGATTGTGAATACGGCGACATTCCTTCACATGATAGCTTATGGGTTATGGCAGTTAAAACTGAGACGGATCTGGTTGCACGTTTATCGCTTGTTCCACGTTACTTAGAAGCCCGTGGTCTTGATGTGACACCGGCGATGTTAGATAAGTTAAATGCACAAAAGGACACCGCATCTGCTGCGATTTTAGAAGTGATTCTAGAGGATGAAGTCACTCATGTGGAATATGGAACTAAGTGGTTAGATTACGTGTGTGATGAGAGTGGGTTACAGAGAGAAGAGGCGTTCTTTGAGAATATAGAACTCTATTTAAAAGGCCAGGTATTGGGCCCTTTTAATAGACCTTTGCGCTTACGGGCAGGGTTTACGGAAAATGAGTTAGCGGAATTAGAACGGTTAGATAAGCGCCCTTTACGTTAGTCGTGTGATGTTATAACCGGTATTATCCCAATCTAATACGCTGCTATCGGTATCCCATTCAGCTAAAACAATTCGCGTTGCTTTGTGTCCATTTATATCGAATGTATGCACATTCGGCCGGTGGGTATGGCCATGAATGAGTCGTTGAACCTGATGATGTTGCATCGTCTCAATGACCGTTTTATGACAAACATCCATGATGTCCATCGACTTCTCCGCTTTATTCTTAGCGCTTTCATTACGGTAATGTTGGGCAATGGCTAACCGTTCGGCCAAAGGTTTAGATAGCATGTCATCTTGCCATGCTGTTGTATGGGTTAACTGTCTGAATTTTTGGTACTCAATATCATCCGTACACAACAAATCACCATGCAACAGTAGGGTGGGGGTGCCGTATAAATCGATAACGTGTGCATCATCAAGGCAGGTAATGCCAGTATCTGAGAAAAACTGTTGGCCCATTAAAAAGTCACGGTTACCCGCGATAAAGGAAATGGGTATGCCATTTTCTACAACTGAGCTAAGAGCTGACTTTACTTCATTGTTGGGTTCGGTTGAGTCGTCATCACCAACCCACACATCAAATAAGTCACCTAAAATATAGAGGTGAGAGACGTTTTGGTCGAGAGACTCAAGATAGGCCAGAAAACGTTGAGTTATATCTGGCCTATCTTTCGTTAGATGCAAGTCCGAAATAAAATGGGTGTGTTGAGCCAAATTATTTAACGACTTCCGCTTTTTCGATTATCACTTCTTCTTGCGGTACATCGGTAGGGAACATGCCGCCAGATCCTGTAGGAATAGCCGCCATTTTATCGATAGTATCCATACCATCAGTCACTTTACCAAATACAGCGTAGCCCCAACCTTGTTGTGTTTTAGAGCTGTGATTTAAGAAATCATTGTCCTTAAGGTTGATGAAAAATTGGCCTGTTGCTGAATGCGGGTCGCCCGTTCTTGCCATAGCGATTGTGCCACGGTCATTCTTCAAACCATTATCTGCTTCGTTTTCAATAGGGTTTTTAACCGGTTTTTGTTGGAACTCAGATGTAAAACCACCACCTTGAGCCATAAAGTTAGGAATGATACGATGAAAAATGGTGCCTTCGTAAAAGCCATCTTCTATATAGGCGACGAAGTTTTTAACTGTGTTAGGTGCTTTTTCGCCATCTAGCTCTAAAGTGATTTCACCTTGGTTAGTAGTAAATTTAATAATGGTCATGTTTGAAGTATCCGTTGCGTAAAGTAAGGTTGATGAAAGAAGCACTGCAAAAAAAGCAGCCGTACGTAGTAAAAGAGTTTTATTAATCATTTATTTGTCTCTAATGCTGAAAGAGCAAGCATATTATCTGTTTTAGAATAAATTATAAAGCAGTTTGGCTCAGCTTTATTGCCCTTAGTTATTCGGTTATGATGCCGTTCTTAATTTTAATATCCATGTGCCAACTTATGAGTCAACTTAAAATCTTCAATACGCTTCATCGAGAAAAGCAACCGTTTGTGCCAATCGAAGAAGGCAAAGTGGGTTTATACGTTTGCGGTATGACCGTTTACGATTATTGTCATATTGGCCATGCTCGAGTGATGGTCGTGTTTGATGTGGTCGCTCGATATTTTAAGTATTTGGGGTACGAGGTTAAATACGTCCGCAATATTACGGATATTGACGACAAAATTATCGCCAGAGCAGCCGAAGCGGGTGAAGACTTTACGGACTTAACAAAACGCTTTATTGATGAAATGCATCAAGATGAAGCATCTTTAAATGTACTACACCCAAACGAAGAACCGCTGGCGACTAATTCAATTGATAGCATTATTAGTATGATTGAAACCTTAATAGATAAAGGCAACGCATATGCTGGGCCAAATGGGGATGTATATTACTCGGTTGAGTCGTTCGACAACTACGGCCAATTATCTGGGCGAAAACTGGATGATATGAACGCCGGTGAACGTGTTGAGGTGGATGAAAATAAGCGTAATCCGTTTGACTTCGTCTTATGGAAGTCTGCTAAACCCGGAGAGCCATTTTGGCCTTCACCTTGGGGCAATGGTCGGCCAGGTTGGCACATTGAATGTTCAGCGATGGCGACCTGTTGTTTAGGTAATCACTTTGACATTCACGGTGGTGGGATGGACTTACAGTTCCCGCACCATGAAAATGAAATTGCTCAATCAGAAGCGGCAACGGGCGAAACCTTCGTCAATACATGGATGCACAATGGTTTTGTTCGCATTGATGATGAAAAAATGTCTAAGTCGTTAGGCAACTTCTTTACCGTTCGTGAGGTTCTAAAAAAATACCGTGGTGAAGAAATTCGTTTCTTTGTTTTATCTAGCCATTATCGTAGTCCATTAAATTATTCTGATGAATCGTTAAATGAAGCGCGTTCAGCACTAGAGCGGTTATATACTGCCTTACGTGGTGTTACACCTATTGCGAATGAGGTGAAGTCTGATTATGTTGAACGATTTGAAGCGGCGATGAATGATGACTTCAACTCAGCTAAGGCCATATCAGTGTTGTTTGAATGTGCTAATGAGATTAACAAGTTAAAGGCTGACAACCCTGAACTAGCCGCTAAAACAACTAGTGACTTGCTAGTTATGGCAGAACCACTTGGCTTGTTATATCAAAACCCTGATGAGTTTTTACAGTCGACAACTGGGTCAGACGAAGCAATCAGTAATGATGATATAAAAGCCAAAATATCCCTACGCTTAGAAGCAAAGGCGGATAGGAATTGGGGATTAGCAGATCAAATTCGTGACGAGCTAAAAGAGCAAGGTGTTATTGTTGAAGATAAAGGCCAAGAAACCACTTGGCGTAGGGAATAAGCCTAAACCTAAACTCTATTGGTTTTGTAATTCAGCCGCTTGAAGCGTATTTTCAAGCAATGAAGCAATCGTCATGGGGCCAACACCGCCGGGTACGGGTGTAATCCAGCTCGCGTTATTACAGGCCGCGTTGTAATCAACGTCACCTGCCAATTTACCAGTATCTAATCGATTAATACCCACATCAATCACAATAGCGCCGGGTTTTATCCAGTCACCTTTCACAAAAGCAGGTATGCCTACGGCAGCAATGATAATGTCAGCACGTTTGACGTGTTCTTTAACATTAATGGTACGGCTGTGACAGGTTGTTACCGTACAACGTGCCATCAAAAGCTCCAGTGAAACCGGGCGGCCAACAATATTTGACGCACCGATAACCACGGCTTCTTTGCCTTCTAGCGGGATGTTAGTGCTCCTTAATAGCGTCATAATACCTTTAGGCGTGCATGACCTTAAAATAGGCATACGCAAGGCCAAGCGGCCAATGTTGTACGGGTGAAAGCCATCAACATCTTTCAAGACATCAATCGCCTCAATAATTTTTTCTTCGTTAATGTGGTCTGGTAATGGCAGTTGAACAAGGATGCCGTTAATGGCTGGGTCGTTATTAAGATCATCAATTAACGTTAATAGCTCACTCTCAGTCGTTCCGTATGCTAGTTTCTTGGACAAAGAATAAAAACCGACCTCATCGCAGGCGTTGCATTTATTTCTAACATACACTTTTGAAGCAGGGTTTTCACCGACTAAGATAACCGCCAGTCCGGGTTTCGATAAGCCAGCAGTTAATCGCGCATCAACCAGCTTTTTAATGCTCATGCGTAATTCAGCCGCAATATTTTTTCCATCTATTTTTTTAAAAGTCATAGTTAGTTTTGAGTATTTAAGGGTCTTTTTTAAAGAACCGTTGACCAAATTTACTGTGTAACGTATTATCGCCCACCTACAGACTTATTGCATCATTTATGCAGTGGTTTAGGAGATAGTCGGGGCGTAGCGCAGCCTGGTAGCGCAACTGCTTTGGGAGCAGTGGGTCGGGAGTTCGAATCTCTCCGCCCCGACCAATCTAC
>LWDU01043079.1_pt1 | contig 95409 bp, 91 predicted proteins | sample 727161 | NCBI WGS metagenome assembly LWDU01 (sample SAMN04566230, study PRJNA314399) | hydrothermal vent metagenome | isolation source: deep sea hydrothermal plume seawater | place: Mexico: Gulf of California, Guaymas Basin | collected 2004-07-11 | reverse complement strand
GTGGCGTTACAGCCTACCTGGGGTGTGGATGCAGGGTCTGCAGCTTTTATTCGTCAATCCCTTATGGATTTGGCCGCAAAAGGAGCAGCTGTTTTGGTCATAAGCCAAGACTTGCAGGAGTTATTTGAAGTTTCTGACCGTATTGCAGTTATTTACGAGGGCACCGTATCTTCTCCACGGCCAGCAGAGGATATTACCGTTGAGGAAATTGGTTTACTAATGGCGGGTATTAGCTCCGAAGTAGAGTTGGGACTGACCGCCGATGCTTAGATTAGAACTACGCGGTGAGATGTCCCAACCAATGGTTTACTTGTCACCAATCTTTGCTGTTATACTGACTTTCATTGCGGGTATTATTATGTTTACTTTTTTGGGCGTCGATCCTGTCAAGGCAATCATAACGTTCTTTATCACGCCCTTGAACTCGTTGGATGGATTAGCGGAGCTATTTGTCAAAGCGACACCTTTAGTTTTGATTGCGGTTGGTTTATCCTTCGGCTTTCAGGCAAATATTTGGAATATAGGAGCCGAAGGTCAGTTGACTATCGGTGCGCTGGCCGGTGGTGGTGTTGCACTTTTGTTTTTCAATGTTGATACACCATTTTTAATGCCGGCTATGCTTGTTTCGGGTGTATTAGGTGGGATGGCCTGGGCGGCAATCCCAGCTATACTTAAAACCAAATGTGGGACCAATGAAATTCTTACAAGTTTAATGCTGACTTATGTTGGTTTGCTTGTGCTGAGTTATCTCATTCATGGACCCTGGAAAGATCCTGATGGACAAAATTTTCCAGAATCCCGTTTGTTCCATGATGCCGCACTTATCCCTATTATTCTGGATGAAACACGGCTTCATCTAGGGTGGATTATTGCTTTGTTTGGTGTGGCAGTTGCCTGGGTTATTATGACACGTCATATGATTGGATTTCAAATCCGTGTAATTGGTTTGGCGCCGATGGCAGCCCGATTTGCCGGTTTTAAAGAAAAACATATTATTTGGATGACACTTATGATCAGTGGCGGTGCCGCAGGTCTTGCTGGAACAATCGAAGTGTCAGGCCCAGTGGGACAGATTATTCCGGTTATTTCACCTGGATATGGCTTTACCGCCATTATTGTTGCCTTCCTGGGTCGGCTTCACCCAGTTGGTTGCCTGTTTGCGGGTCTTCTGATGGCATTAACCTATTTAGGTGGTGATAATGCGCAGATTGAGATGAATTTGCCAAATGCAGTGACAGGTGTCTTTCAAGGCATGCTGCTTTTCTTTCTTTTAGCGTGTGATGTATTGGTGCGTTATCGGTTTCGGATTGGCAGTTTAACAAAAGCGACAGGTGGGGCTAATTTATAATATGGGTGATTGGTTAGTTCCTGCATTATTGACGATCATTACCGCCTCAACACCCCTGGTATTTGCGGCTGTTGGTGAGGTTGTCGTTGAAAAATCTGGTGTTTTGAATCTCGGGATTGAGGGCATGATGATTGTTGGCGCAATTTCAGCCTTTGCTGTTGGCGTCACAACTGGTAGTGCGACGCTTGCTATTTTTGCTGGTGCCATCGGTGGGGCTGCCGTGGCCTTTATATTTGGATTTTTAACACTCAATTTACTAGCGAACCAAGTGGCGGCTGGACTGGCACTTACCATCTTCGGTTTGGGGTTTTCCGCGCTTTTAGGCCATGGGTTTGTTGGTAAGACTTTCCCGGGGCTTCCGAAGCTTGAAATTCCCATCATCAGCGAGATACCTTTTATTGGACCATTATTATTTGGCCATGATATTTTGGTATATGGTTCGGTAATCATCGTAATATCTACAACTTATATGCTTAATAAAACACGAGTTGGTTTATTGATACGTGCTGTTGGTGAGAACCATGATGCGGCGCATTCGATTGGTTATTCTGTAAACAAAATTCGAATGGCCTGCGTTTTATTTGGTGGCGCGATGGCAGGTCTTGGGGGAGCGTATTTGTCGCTTGCATATACCCCACTTTGGGTGGAAGGTATGACTTCTGGTCGCGGTTGGATAGCTTTAGCCTTGGTGGTTTTTGCATCTTGGAAAGCGTGGCGAGCTTTTTTAGGAGCTTACCTATTTGGTGGAATTACAATTATACAATTACATGCGCAAGGATTTGGCGTGGAAATTGCCCCTGAATTCCTGTCTATGCTGCCCTATCTTGCGACGATAGTGGTTCTTGTTCTTATATCACGGGATAGTTCTCGGGCAAAACTTAACGCTCCTGCTTGTCTGGGTAGGAGTTTTCACGAGGCAGGCTGATTTTATGGTTCAACATTTTATTGGAGGTAAAACATGATTTCAAAAAAAATAATATTGGGGGCGCTTTTGTCAGCTGTCATGGCTGTTGGTGCTACCGTCGGACAAGCAGCAGATAAAAGGACCAAAGTTGGTTTTGTTTATGTTGGTCCTATTGGGGATCATGGCTGGTCCTATCAACATAATGTTGGACGGTTGGCGGTCAACAATGCTTTTGGCGATAAGGTAAAGACGACTTATGTGGAGTCGGTGCCGGAGGGGGCCGACGCTGCGAGGGTCATTACTAAACTTGCTCGCTCAGGGCATAAGCTTATTTTTACGACGTCGTTTGGTTATATGAACCCGACGTTAAAGGTAGCTAAGCGTTTCCCAAAAGTGAAATTTGAACATGCAACTGGCTTTAAACGATCTAAAAATCTTGCGACTTATTCAGCGCGTTTTTATGAAGGACGGCACGTTGCAGGTTTGATCGCGGGAAAGATGACAAAGTCGAATGTTATCGGTTACGTTGCCTCTTTTCCAATCCCAGAAGTAATCAGGGGCATTAATGCAACGTTTCTGGCCGCTCGTTCGGTGAACCCAAAAGTAAAAATTAAAATAATTTGGGTGTCTACCTGGTTCGATCCAGGTAAAGAAGCTGATGCAGCTAAGGCCTTAATTGCTCAAGGTGCTGATGTAATTATGCAGCATACTGATTCTCCTGCACCGCTACAGCAAGCCCAGAAAAATAAAGTGTGGGCGGTCGGCCAGGCATCCAATATGGCTGCTTTTGGTCCTAAGGCCCAGTTGACAGCTATTATTGATGACTGGAATGCGTACTACATTCAGCGGACTAAAGCTATGTTGGATGGGACCTGGAAATCCCAAGATGTTTGGGGAGGGTTTAAATCAGGTATGGTTAAGATGGCTCCTTATAATAAAGCTATTCCAGCAAATGTAGTGGCAATGGCAGAAAAGGCTAAAGAAGGTATCTTTAACGGTACGGTTCATCCATTTACCGGGCCAATTAAGGATCAAAAAGGTAAAATTCGTGTCCCAGCAGGTAAAACTGCTGACGATGGTATGCTTGCAGGTATGAATTTTTATGTTGAAGGCATCGACGCCACTATGCCCAAATAGGCGTCTGATTATTCAGATTTAAATTGCAGGATCTGGTCGATATGCCGGGTCCTGCAGTTTGATTAAAAGGTGATATGTCGATGAACACTGACGTAGGCTCCTCGCTTGCGCTTAAGGGGCGAATTTTAACTTTTAATGATTCGCCCCATAATTATGACTATTGGGAATCTGGTTGTGTCTTAATTGAAGGTGGTTTTATCACTTCAGTTGGTGATGCGAGCTTAGTCGAAGTTCCAAATGATGTCCGTATCATCGATCATGGTGAAGATCTTATTTTGCCAGGCTTTGTTGACGGTCATGTGCATTACCCACAAATGAATGTTATTGCATCGTTTGGTGCAAAACTAATTGATTGGCTTAATACCTTCACATTTCCCGAGGAAGCTAAATTCTCGGATAAATCTTATGCGTCTGCTGCAGCAAAGTTTTTTTTAAGTGAAGCGCTCAGAAACGGGTATACCACCAGCGCAGTATTTTGCACTGTCCACCCTCAGTCGGTTGAAGCGTTTTTCACTGAAGCGGAAAGACTGGGTCTTCGTATGATTGCCGGTAAAGTCCTAATGGATCGCCATGCTCCGAAAAGTTTGCTGGATACTGCTCAAACATCTTATGATCAATCCAAGGAATTAATTGACAAATGGCATAACAAGAATAGGGCACTTTATGCGATTACGCCACGATTTGCACCGACGTCAACACCTGAGCAACTTGAAGTTTCTGGCGCACTTTACAGAGAAAGCGAAGGCGTCTATGTACAGTCACATGTTTCTGAAAATGTTGATGAAATCTCTTGGGTTGCAGAGCTTTTCCCGCAAGCTACTTCCTATTTAGACGTTTATAATGGATTTGACTTATTGGGTCCGCGTACACTTTATGGGCATGGAGTACATTTTTCTGACGCCGATATTGAAATGGTGAAGGATACGGATACATCAATTATCCACTGTCCAACATCAAATCTTTTTTTGGGTAGTGGCTTGTTTGAATTTCAGAAATTTAAAGATGTTGGCGCTCGGGTCGCATTAGGTACGGATGTCGGCGGAGGCACTTCACTGTCGCCATTTGCGACAATGAAGGCGGCCTACGAAATAGCTCAATTTCGCAACTATTCCTTAACACCGTTTGAGGCATTTTATCTGCTGACACTTGGCGGTGCAGAAGCGTTACATCTTGGGGATAAAATTGGTCGTATTGCGCCAGGATACGAGGCTGATTTAACTGTTGTTAATTTGACGTCCACTGAAATTATAAGTAACCGTATGAAACAATCTAATGAATTAGCTGAAATATTATTTTCGCAAATTATCATGGCCGATGACCGGGCTATTCGGACTACCTACGCTAACGGCAAGCAAGTTTACAAGAGTGACGAGGAAGCATAATGCTTGAACCAGTGGGCTACTTTTTATGGAGGGACAGTATGCTTGTTTCAATTTATTTATATTAGATTTTCTGAATATAATGTTTAAGTGATTGACGAACAAATTGTTTATTTTATAAAATTTTATTACAATTTTGTATATAGTATTTTGAGGCTTTTTGTCATAACATTATTTGGTTTGATAAATTGTTTAATTAATAAGACAGGCATCATTTTGTGTTATTTTTAATGATATTTTAACAGGAGGTATAGAATGGCGGACCAATCATCAAAGGCGGATTTACAAAATCCGGATTATACACCACCACTCAGTCAGGCCATCCCATTAGGCATCCAACATGTACTGGCGATGTTTGCTGGTAACGTGACAGTGCCGCTTTTAATTGCGTTTGCTGCGGGTGGCCCTCAGCTCATTTCTCCATTGGTGCAAATAGCGCTTGTGGCTGCTGGTGTGGCAACCCTTATTCAGACTATAGGAATAGGCCCAATTGGAGCTCGTCTTCCTGTTGTTCAAGGAACTAGTTTTGCTTATGTCGGTATTTTGATTGGTGCTTTAAAAAGTGGAGCAACATTGGCAGCTGTTTTTGGCGCTTCTTTGATAGGTGGTTTATTCCAGATGATTTTGGGATTTTTCATTCCCCAGATACGTAAATATATTCCACCTTTAGTTTCGGGAGTTGTGGTGTTGACCATTGGGTTTACCCTACTTCCTGTCGGTATAAAATACTCTGCTGGTTGCGGAGCATTTCCTAACCCAGCATCATGGTGTCAAGGCGGATTTGGGAGCCTTTCGAATTGGGGAATGGCTTTATTTGTCATCATAGTAACGCTCCTTATGCGTACTCAAATGAAAGGAATTTGGTCTGCTGCTTCCATATTTTTTGGTTTGGTAGTGGGCTACGTTGTAGCTATTCCATTTGGAATGGTTAATGCTGGGAAAATCGCCGCAATAGGAAAGGCCGATTGGTTTGGAATGCCGGGTCAATATTTATTTACCCTAGATTTTACAAGTCCGGCTGCCATTAGTTTGATTGGCCTGATGATTATTATGGCATTTATCACTACAATTGAAACCGTTGGTGATATTTCAGGAATCACAATGGGTGGTGCAGACCGAGAGCCGACAGACGCTGAACTTAAAGGTGGTATAATGGCTGATGGTCTAGGGTCTGCTGTTGTCTCATTGTTTGGTGGCCTACCTAATACATCTTATAGTCAAAACGTCGGTTTGGTTTCATATACCAAAGTAATGAGCCGCCATGTGGTTACTATTGGTGCTATATTCTTAATATTGGCCGGTCTGGTGCCAAAATTAGGCGCTTTAGTTGCTGCTATGCCATCCCCAGTTCTTGGTGGTGCATCTGTTGTCATGTTTGGAATGATTGCGGCGGCGGGGATGAAGCTTGTAGGGCAGTCAGGTTTTAGTGCTAAAAACATGGTTATAGTGGCAATCTCTCTCGGCCTTGGACTGGGTATTTGGCAAGTCAATCAACTTGCTGGTTTGGCGAAGTATGGCCCTATTCCTTCTGCAAATTTTGCAGATTGGACGATACCATTATTAGTATCAGGTATCGTAGTTTCAGGATTAACAGCTGCTATACTAAATTTAGTCATGCCGGATGATGATTAATATTCGTAAATAAACTTAAATATTAGGTGATGAAAACCCCCAGTCACAATATTTGGCTGAGGGTTTTTTTTAAAGCAGTGATCGGCTCAATTTATCTTTGTGGCTGCTTCATTTTACCATCCCACCGTGGTACGGTATCAACCGTAATATTGAACTGATCAAGTACACGCATAACGATGTGGTCTACCATGGCCTCTATCTTTTTAGGATGATTATAAAAAGCCATCATCGGTGGCGCGATGCTAACGCCCATGCGCGCGAGTTTCAGCATGTTTTCCAGATGAATTTGATTGAGTGGTGTTTCACGAGCCACTAATACCAGCTTTCGCTGTTCTTTGATGATTACATCTGCGGCACGGTGGATCAGATGGGTGCCCTGTCCACTTGAGATAGAGGCAAGGCTTGCCATTGAACACGGAATTACAACCATACCTTCTGTGCGGAATGAGCCTGAAGAAACGGCAGCTCCCATATCTCCAGGACCATAATAGACATCAGCCATTGCTGTAACTTGGTCGTAGGTATAACTGGTCTCATGTTCGAGTGTCTGTTGCCCCCACTTGCTGATAATTAAATGTGTTTCAACGTTGGTTCCATTCAATATTTCCAGTAGTCGAACGCCTAGAATTGAACCTGTTGATCCGGTTATACCAATAATAATTTTTTTCATAAAAATACCATAAATTTTAAACTCTTGCGCCTTTTCCTCCGGCACTCGGTTTGGTTGTGGTTTTGGATCCCTCAAAATTCATGCCGAATTTTTCCGGAGGGTTGGGACCCCACAAATAGAAACCAACATCCATAGGCCAATCTCTCGGTGTCCAGGCTGCGTCATCGGCGATGTAATCCATATCTGCAAAATATTCACATAGACCTTCATGTGGGTCGCGTATATACCAAAAGAAGTTGGATCCCAAGGCATGACGGCCTAGTCCCCAGCCATTACGGTAGCCTTTCTCAAGCATTCCTTGACCACCAAGGCCTACATGGTCAATGTTATCAACCTCAAAGCTTGCATGATGAAAACCGGTTCTATCAGTTTGAAGGAAGCCAACGGTATGGTGGTCGCTTCCACCAGGTGGTCGTAAAAAGGCAATTAAACCTTCACTGGAGTCTGTTAATATTAGGCCCATTACATTTGTATAAAAGGCTATTTTTTTTTCAAGGCTTGTCGTAAATTCCACCATGTGACCAAGCCTATGTGGTTCAGGCTTTGTCTCATATGAAATACTGCCCTTTTTATTTACACGGTCATAATGACCTGGACCATTCGCCTGAAAGGCTTCGTGAGGGATTGAGGGTGTTAAACCACCCTTGGAAGGAGCGGGATCGCTGATATTAACGTTATAAATATCCCCTTCAAAATCCTCAAACCAGATGCCGTCGTATGGCACATCTTTTGGGCAGTCTATTTCTTTGGCAAGATTACTTTTATCAATATTACTCTTAATAGTTATCAATCCTTCTTCATCAGCACCGTAAGAGAGGTGATGAAGTTTGCGCTCAGAACCCTCGGTTAAAACAATTTGATCTTGTTCGCGACCAACACAACGCATGATTGCCCGGTTTTCAATTTCTTCACCGATCAGTCCAAAATCTTCATAGAATTTTTGCTGTACCGGAACATCTGGAATAATGAGGCCCATATGATGAAAATGTTTTACACTCATTCTAATTCTGTCCTCGCATTATAGTTCAATTTAAATCAAGACGATCAGCAACATTACGAATTTCTGAAAGTAGCGGATTTCTGTGTTTGCTGACAATCCCTTTATTTTTTATCACTTTTCCTAAGTTAACTAAATAATTTTTATAAAATATGGCTGAGTCGATTATTTTATATGACCTGAATAGATAATGTGCAAAATTTATCGTCTCTCAGAAATAAGTTAATTTAAGGGAGACCTATTTTTGTATTAAGCGGCCTAATACAGATTGACTTTCTTACGACATACGTTTAACGATAGGTGAGATGGTTTACTTCAATATCAAGTGAAAAAAGGGAATAAGGTTCACTAGTTTACGAGAAAGTAATTCCTTAGCTGCCCCCGCAACTGTGAGCATTTCGCGAGCCAGACACTGCCATCACAAATGAACACGGAGGGTGATATGAGTGAAACGAAAACTTTACAGAAAACCGCTAAAATAAATACTTTATCCGATAGATTGGTAGTGGCTTTATTGGGCGGCTTAATGGGTACATTTATTTTGCTAGGTGTTGGCTTCGCCAGTGCGAACCTGATCCACAATGCTACACATGATGCCCGGCATGTTAATTCCTTTCCCTGTCATTAGGTCAAACTAATGTTGCAACGTTTACTCCTTACGGGGCTATTGTCCGGGGCTATTGCTGGTATCGTACTGACAATAGCACATTTGACTTTAGTGCAACCGCTTATTGTAAAAGCTGAAATTTTTGAAAAGAGTTTGAATGCGCCTGCGGTGAACGTTAGGCATGTTCACCAGGCGGGGTTCGCTCATATTCATGAGGGTGGAAACGTTCCGCATCTTCATAAAAAAAATTTCCATATCCATGCTGAAGGCACCGCACATGTTCATCCGAATACGAAAAAGGGACACACTCACGCGGAGCAAATAAAGACGGTTAAACAGGACCATGGTGTGCATTCGCATATTGAAAATGTGTGGTCGCCTCAAGATGGCATTGAACGCTCGTTATACACGTTGGCTGCAAATATTTTAACGGCCATTGCTTTTGGTCTGTTGTTAGTATCTGGTTATACCGTGTACGGTGGTTCGGTGACGCTCCTTCAAGGTTTTTTCTGGGGTGTTGCTGGTTTTTCTTGCTTCACATTTTTGCCAGGATTAGGGCTACCCCCTGAATTGCCAGCTTCAGTTTCTGGCGATTTATTAGCTCGTCAAATTTGGTGGCTCGGAACGGCTGCATTGAGTGTTGCTGGCCTGTCATTTCTCGTTTTTGGTTACTCAAATGCCTGGCGGGCAGTTGGCCTTCTTTTATTAATCATTCCACACGCCATAGGAGCGCCCCACCCAGTCGCAGGTGCAGTTGGGTCCTCCCCACCTGAATTAGCGGCGCATTTTGTTATGGTCTCCTTATTTGCATCAGCTATCATGTGGTCAGTTTTAGGTGTTGCGGCGGCTTTTTTGTTTGATAGATTTTTGGTTGAGGATCCAACAAGCTATTCAAGGACTTCTGCAAATTAACAGTTAGAAATTAGATGAAATCAAAAAACTAGAGGATTTTATCAAGTTTGTGACAGACACTGAACCTATGTTAAGGCAGAGGCTTTTAAGATACATATCTGGCGTTTTGATACCCAAAAAAACATGTACACCGGCGCAGATGACTAAAGAAGGTGCTTGTGCTTATACCAGGTTGCGATATCGGTTTGTTTTTGGCTCAATCAACAGGATCATTACTGACACATCCCCTTTATGAGAGATTAATTTGATTGTGATTTTGTCACCTAAGAAACTCTAAAATAATTAACTTTTTTTTGTTACAGTAGCTTCCTCGAAGGTCGCCATACCATTATGGCAGGCAACTGCGCTACGCAAAATTCCGACAGCTAAAGCTGCTCCTGACCCCTCACCAAGCCGCATACCGAAATCAAACAATGGTATTTTATTAATTTTTTCAAGGAGATGTCGATGGCCGGGCTCGGCTGAGACATGTGCTACCATACAATGATCTAATGCATAAGCATCTAATGAATGTAATGTGGCGGCCGCGGCACAAGTAACATACCCATCTAACAAAACAGGTATTCGCGAAAGGCGTGCAGCTATAATAGCACCGCATATTGCGGCCATTTCGCGGCCACCCAGGCAACGCAATATTTCAAGGCCATCTACTAGAACGGCCTTATGCAGTATAACGCTTTCTCTTACGATTCTTATTTTATTATCGAGCTCTTTACCTTCTATGCCAGTACCAGGTCCGACCCAATCAGCAGCTTCGCCGCCATAAAGTGCATGGCAAATTGCTGCTGAGGCAGTTGTATTACCTATACCCATTTCTCCGATACATAGAACATCTACTCCCACATCTGGACCGGACATTCCAAAAGCTACAGCTTCGGCGCAATCTCCATCATCCATCGCCGGTTCTCGAGAGAAGTCACGGGTTGGGATTTCAAGAGCTGCTTCCATCACCTTGAGCTCGATATCAAAAACTTTACAAATTTGATTTATGGCAGCTCCCCCATTTTGGAAATTTGATATCATTTGTTGATTTACTTCTGGTGGAAAAGCAGAAACATTTTGTGACGTTATACCATGCGAGCCGGCAAAAATAATGGTTCTTGGTAAATTAATTTGTGCGGGATGTTTACCTTGCCATCCAGCCAACCATTCAGCTATTTCTTCTAGTCGCCCCAGGGAGCCTTTTGGTTTGGTGAGTTGAGGTTCTCGTAATCGGGCTGCTGCCATGGCTTCCTCATCTGGTCCCGGGAAACTTTGAGTTAATTCTCTAATTGCATCTAACGTTGTGACAGGGATTTTTTCCATTACGTATTTCCGTCGTATTTAGAAATTGTTTGAGTATATTAAACTAGAATCATAACGTGTCATATAACGCGGATAGGATGTGCGAAAGCAATTTTTTTTAAGGGGCTTACTTTGGCTAAAAAAAAAGAAAATACTGATAATCAAGATGATCGTGATGTAAGTGTATCGCAAGAAAAAATTCTTGACGAAGAATTAGCAGATAATTCTGATTTAATAGGGCGAATAAAATATAACGTAAACAAACAGGGCTGGTTTTCGGATCTAAAAATCTGTTTTTGCGTATTAACACGACTGCCTGTGTACATAGGTATCTCGCCCGAAGATTTCTCTATTTCTAACGCATCTAGGTTTTTCCCTATTGTTGGGGCTTTTATCGGTTTATTAGCATCTGTAGTTTTATGGATTGGCAGTTGGTTTGGGTTTTCACCGAATCTGCTGGCATTATTTGCTTTACTTACAATCACGCTTGTAACTGGAGCACTGCATGAGGATGGATTGGCGGATACGTTTGATGGTCTTGGTGGTGGGATAACGCGAGATCAGAAACTAAAAATTATGCGCGATAGTCAAATAGGAAGCTATGGTGTAATGGCCTTGCTTTTTAGTTTTGGTTTACGCTGGGCTGCATATGCCGAAATAACTGAACTAGGGTTTAGTATTATATTGTCTGCGTTAATTGCTACTGCAGCTGGTTCGCGTGCGGCTTTACCAGTCATTATGCATTTAATTCCGGTTGCTCGTGAGGATGGTTTGAGTGCTAGTGCTGGCAAGCCGAGCCTTGATCGTGCCATTACAGCTTTATTAATTGGTATAGGTTGTCTGCTGTTTTTATTAGGCTTTAGAGTTAGTATCGTCGCTTTGGGTATGTCCATCTTGGTTGCTAGCCTTTTCGTCTATTTTGTAGCAACCCGCATAGGAGGTCAAACTGGCGATGTTTTAGGTGCAGCTCAACAGATAACCGAGATAACAATATTATTGGCAATTATTATGGTAGGTATGGAATGACTTCAACGCGTTGGTGGTGGGTGCGTCACGCCCCCTCTGCGGGGCTACCTGGGATCATTCATGGTCAAGATGATGTTGATGCTGACCTTACTGACCACACGGCAATTGAGGACCGTATAGCTATGTTGCCAAAAGACGCAGTTTGGTTGACGAGTGGATTACCTAGAACTGTGCAAACAGCAGTAGCGCTAGGGGCAGCCAACTGTCGAATAGTAACGGAGTTAATGGAGCAAGATTTTGGCGATTGGAATGGCAAAAGTTGGAGCGATCTTAGAGATAATCAAACTCGAAATTTCTGGATGAATTTTGCAACCGAGGCACCGCCTGGCGGCGAGAGTTTTGTGCATATGATGGACAGAGTTTCGCATACCATAGCAGAACTCTCTTTGGAATACGAAGGTCGAGATATCATAGCAGTCGCACATGCTGGTACAATTCGTGCAGCCTTAACAATGGCATTGAATTTATTCGCAAAATCAGCTTTAACCTTTCAATTGGATAATTTATCAATTACCGAGATTGAGAATATTCCCGGTGGCGACTTGAGAGCTTGGTGTGTTCACGGAATTAATCGCTAATCGATTATTAGTATTCCAACATCTAAATGCTAGCCTTATCGGAGCTCCGACAGCATAATACGGATCGTAGATTTGGGTGCTTCAGGCTCTGTTAATTTTGATGTTAGGGATCTTGGGGAAAAATCCCAAGTAAGTTAGTTATGGTAGTGTGTCATCATTTAGAGCTCTTATGAAAAATATATCGAGAAGATATTCTCGTTTAAATGGCTGCGTTTGTCATGGGTGAACCTTTAAACTTAAAACAGTCCGGTTTTACCCTAGTACTTGGGGGCCAGCGTTCGGGCAAAAGTTTTTTTGCTGAGCAACTTATCGAAAAGGTTGGTGGAGGAATTTATGTAGCCACCTCTGAATCCCATGATGGTGAAATGGCATCGCGGATATTAATCCATCAGGAACGCCGGGGTGATTTGTGGCAAACCATTGAGGAACCAATATTATTAGTCCAGACGCTCTTATCTTTAAAAGGCCGCCGGAAGCCTGTTTTAGTAGATTGTTTGACGTTGTGGTTAACAAATATAATGTTACTTAATAAGAATATTGAGACAGAAATAGACGATTTGTGTGCATTGGCTGAGAATATAGATTTTCCCGTTGTTTTTGTTTCTAATGAGGTTGGTCAAGGAATTATACCAGATAACTCTTTAGCGCGACAATTTGCTGATTGGGCTGGTAAAATGAACCAGAAGATTGCTGCTGTTTCTGATAACGTTATTTTTGTGACTACGGGAATTCCACAAATACTAAAATAAGGAATAATAATGGCATTAGAGACTAAAGTACCTGTTACTGTGATAACTGGCTTTTTAGGGGCGGGAAAAACTAGTTTGATCCGCCATATGTTGGAGAATGCTGGTAGCAAGAAACTAGCTTTAATCATTAATGAATTTGGTGATCTTGGTATTGATGGTGATATTCTAAAAGGTTGTGGTGACGAGACTTGTTCTGAAGAGGATGTTTTGGAGCTGACGAATGGCTGTATCTGTTGTACCGTTGCCGATGATTTTATACCAACCCTTGAAAAGTTGTTAAATCGGGAGGAACGTCCAGATCAAATCGTGATTGAAACCTCTGGTTTAGCGTTGCCCAAGCCTCTTATAAAGGCGTTCCAATGGCCAGAGATCCGATCACGGACAACCGTCGATGGAGTGATTACTGTTGTTGATGGGCCAGCTGTAAACTCTGGATTGTTTGCTAATGACCCTGATTTAATTAAAAAGCAACGAGAAGCTGACCCATCGCTAGACCATGAGAACCCTTTAGAAGAAGTTTTCAACGACCAGTTAGCTTGTGCGGACATGGTGATTGTAAGCAAGTCTGACATGCTTGATGAAAAAAATTTAACAGATGTTTTAACACTTATAAATAAAAATTCTAGAACTTCGGTAGAAGCCATTCCTGTGGTTCATGGCCGACTTGATCCAAAAGTAATATTGGGTGTTGGGGCCGCTGTCGAAGATGAGGTGGATACTCGACCGTCCTGCCACGATGACGAAGAAGATCATGAGCATGATGACTTTGATACTATTACGGTTAACATTTCTGCAGCATGCGTACCCATCGATACTGTTAATCGAGTTAAACTTGCTCTTGATCAAGAGGGGGTTCTTCGGATTAAAGGTGTTACAGAAATCCGGGGTAAGGAAGCCCGGTTGGTAATCCAGGGTGTTGGTGGTCGTGTTGATTATTATTATGATCGACCATGGAACTTGAGCGAAAGCCGTAATAGTCAATTAGTTGTTATTGGATTAAAAGGTTTTGACTGTGATGCCGTCGAAACAATTCTGAAGAACTAAGAGGTAGTATGCATCTACTTGTCACCCAACCTGGAGAAATTAATGACGGTGGCCAGGCAGTGGACCTTGGACAATCGTCTGGCGACATTATATTTTTGTCGTCAGCAGCCAGCGATTTAGCAATATTAGCTGAACAGCATAAAACGTATAACTATCCGACTCTTAGGCTCGCTAATTTAATGCAGCTTAGCCATAACATGTCGGTGGACTTGTATATAGAGAATACAATTATTGGGGCTAAGATAGTAATTATTCGGTTACTTGGGGGGCTGGGTTATTGGTCTTACGGGATTGAACAAATCAGGATTACATGTCTGAAGTATCATATAAAATTTGCCGTTGTACCGGGTGATGCCGCTCCAGATCCAGAATTAATAGAACAATCTACTTTGGAGCCTGAGGCCTGCCATCGAATATGGCAGTATTGTGTGCAAAGTGGGCCAGATAATATTCGCAGTCTATTGGATTATTCAAGTTCATTAATTGGCAAAGAAGTTATGTGGCGTGAACCTGTGTCGTTATTACATTCTGGTGTGTATTGGCCTTTAATCTCTAATCCGGACTTAGCACAAATCAGTGATAAATGGGTTAAAGAGTATCCCGTGGTTGCAATTGTATTTTATCGTTCTCTCCTGCAAACTTCCGATCTTGATCCTATAGATGTATTGATCGAACGGCTACAGTCTCAGAATATTAATCCCCTGCCCATTTTTGTTGGAAGTTTGAAAGATCTTATTTCCGCAGAGATCGTTAGAAAGCTGATCAAAGAAACGCGCCCTGCTGTTATTTTAAATTGTACTGGTTTTGCAGTGTCTTCACCGGGTAGTGCTATCTTCGATACGCCCTTCCTCCTGGCTAATTGTCCTGTTTTTCAAGTTATACTATCGGGAGGGACATTTACAGAGTGGCAGGAAGGCACGCGCGGCTTGTCGCCAAAAGATCTCGCGATGAATGTAGCTCTCCCTGAGGTCGATGGACGCCTCATAACACGAGCAATCTCGTTTAAAAAATCGCAGAAATTTGATAAATCAACGGAAGTTACGGTTATTAAACATGAGGCAGTTCAGTCACGTATAGATTTTGTGGTAGCGCTTGCTGCATCTTGGGCACGTTTGCGTTCTGTTAAAGTTGCTGAGAAGCGGATAGCTTTAGTCGTAGCAAATTACCCAAATAAAGATGGTCGCCTTGGCAATGGAGTGGGACTTGATACGCCAACCAGTATTGGCGTTGCTCTCGAACGTATGATTAAGGAAGGTTATACGCTTGGTCCAAATGTGCCTACCACAAGTAAAGAAATAATGGGTCGATTGATGGCGGGGCCAACAAATGCCGCGGGTAAGCGGATCGGAGGCGAGTTATTCTCTTTGGTTGATTACCAAAATTTCTATAAAACGCTGCCCACGCCTGTTCAAGGTGATATATTGAAGCGCTGGGGTAAGCCAAACGATGATCCTTTTTTCTCAAACGGGAACTTTATTTTGCCTGCACATATTTTCGGCAATGTTATATTAGCTGTGCAGCCGGCACGTGGCTACAATATTGATCCTACATCATCCTATCATGATCCTGATCTAGTACCACCTCATGGTTATCTCGCATTTTATGCTTGGTTGCGTAACAAAATGAATATCCATGCAATAGTTCATTTTGGTAAACATGGAAACCTTGAATGGTTGCCCGGAAAGGCATTAATGCTGGATAATACCTGCTATCCGGAAATTGTTTTAGGACCGGTACCTCATCTGTATCCTTTTATCGTCAATGACCCTGGTGAAGGTACTCAGGCAAAGCGGAGATCGGGAGCCATTATAATTGATCACTTAACTCCTCCTTTAACGCGAGCCGAAAGTTACGGACCCTTGAGAGATTTAGAGCAACTGATTGATGAGTATTACCAAGCTACCGGTATGGATCCGCGGAGGCTCCAAATATTAGGTGAAGAAATTCTCGTTCTTAGTCGTAGCATTGGCCTTGATAAAGATATTGGGATTGAGAATTCAGATGGTGAGAATGTCGCTTTATCAAAGATAGATAATTATCTCTGCGAGTTGAAAGAAATGCAGATTAGAGATGGTCTTCATGTTTTTGGAAACTCACCAACTGGTATTCAAAAGACCGACCTTATGATAGCACTTACTAGGTTGCAGCGCGGGAGTGGTAAGGGTGCGGAGGCCTCGATTATTCGTGCCTTGGCTAAAGATTTGGAGATTAAAGACTTTGACCCGCTTGATTGTGAAATGGGTAACGTTTGGCTGGCTGTTAGACCCAAGGAACTAAAGCGTTATGGGGGAGTGTGGCGTAGCAATGGGGATACTGTAGAACGCCTTGAAATGTTGGCACAGAGTATTCTTATAGGAGAGGTTAATCCAAAACGACACTGGAAAAGGACAAATGCAGTAATCGAATTTATTCAACAAACCCTTGATCCAATTATTTCTGATTGTGGCGAGCAAGAATTGTCTGGTTTGATGAAAGGGCTGGCAGGCTGTTTTGTAGAACCGGGAAGCAGCGGAGCACCAACTCGAGGGCGTTTGGACGTTTTGCCAACAGGTAAAAATTTTTTTTCCATTGACGTTCGAGCTGTTCCGACACCATCAGCTTGGAAGCTTGGTTGGAAATCTGCTACGTTATTGATCGAGCGCCACTTCCAAGAAAACGGCGAATATCCTAAGCGTTTGGCTATAAGTGCATGGGGGACAGCTAATATGCGCACCGGGGGTGATGATATTGCTCAGGCATTAGCCCTAATGGGTGTTCAGCCTGTTTGGGATAAGCAGGCCAATCGAATTACCGGCTTTGAGGTAATGCCGCTGACGGTTCTCGGGCGGCCTCGCGTCGATGTTATATTCAGGATTTCTGGGTTTTTCCGAGATGCGTTTCCTGCACAAGTCGATTTATTAGACTCGGCTGTACGCGCAGTCGCTGCGCAAGATGAGTCAGAATATGATAATCCTCTGGCCGCACAGACAAAAAAAGATTCAGCACTGTTAGTCGCAGGCGGTTCAGACGCTGATGATGCGTTACGCCGTGCAAGTTTTCGTATATTTGGTTCTAAACCAGGGGCGTATGGCGCAGGCCTGCAAACCCTAATTGACGAGCGCTGTTGGGAGAGTGATGAAGATCTTATGCGAGCATATGTGGCATGGGGTAGTTACGCCTATGGTGATGGTGCAGAGGGAAAGGCTGAGAAAAGCTTGTTCGAGGCGCGGCTCAAGGGTGTGGAAGTAGTTGTTCATAATCAAGATAATCGTGAACACGATCTTTTGGATAGTGATGACTACTATCAATTTGAAGGAGGTATAACAGCAGCAGTTCGAGAACTTTCTGGTCAACAGCCGACCATTTATCACAATGATCATTCAAGACCAGAGTTTCCAAAAATCCGCACGCTTGAGGAAGAAATTGGCCGCGTAGTTCGGGCGAGAGCTGCTAACCCAAAGTGGATAGAAGGCGTGATGCGGCACGGTTATAAAGGAGCCTTTGAGATGGCGGCAACGGTTGACTATCTATTTTCTTTTGCGGTGACGGCTCAAGTTGTAGATCATCATCACTTTGATCAATTATTTGATGCTTATATATTGAATGAGCGTGTGTGCAGTTTTATCGAAGAATATAACACCCCGGCGTTGCGTGAAATTGTCGAACGTTTTGCTGAAGCCATTGAAAGAGGTGTTTGGCACCCGCGATCTAACAGGGTGGGAGACATTTTAGCTCAATTAAAAAGTAAAAATTCAGGGGAACTTGTATGAGTATTGAATTATCTGAAGAAGAAATAAATCAACGAGCTAATGAAAAACGCCGTAAGCACAAGGCGGCAAAAGATAAACTACTAGCAACTAAAACTAAAGAGGGTGGTCTACTGGTCGTCCACACGGGCAAAGGTAAAGGTAAAACGACCGCCGCTATGGGGATCGTGGCCCGTTGTATTGGCCATGGGAAAAAAGTTGGTATTGTACAGTTTGTTAAAGGCAAGTGGGAAACAGGAGAGCGAGTTGTTCTCGAGGCTTTTCCAGAACTCGTAATTATTACGGCAATGGGAGAAGGTTTTACATGGGAGACACAAGATCGGGCTCGAGATATTAAAGCGGCAAATGCAGCCTGGGCTCGCTCAAAGGAAATGATTGAAGACCCCGAATTTTTCTTGGTGCTTTTGGATGAGATTAACATCGTGTTGCGCAATAATTATATCGACATTGAAGAAGTAGTTGAATATTTAAAAAATAAACCAAATGACAAACATGTGATTTGTACAGGTCGCAATGCTAAGTTGGAATTAATTGAAGTGGCTGATTTGGTGACTGAGATGACCGAAATAAAACATCATTTTCGTGATGGATACAAAGCGCAGGCTGGAATAGAGTTTTAATTTATGTCTGCTCTTATGTTTCAGGGTACTGGTTCCGATGTCGGTAAATCACTCATTGTAGCGGGTCTGTGTCGTGCCCTGGTGAACCGAGGGTTGTTGGTGAAACCATTCAAGCCTCAAAACATGTCTAATAATGCGGCAGTTGTTTCAGGCGGTGGCGAGATTGGACGGGCACAAGCTTTGCAGGCAAAAGCTTGCAGGCTATCACCTCATATTGATATGAACCCTGTCCTACTCAAACCGCAATCAGATGTGGGTGCGCAGTTGGTTGTGATGGGTAAAGTTGAAGGGAATTATCCGGCGAAAGAATATCAAGCAAAAAAGATTGAGTTATTAGATGTTGTGATGGATGCTGCTCAGCGCCTTAAAAAAGAAGCAGATATTCTTTTGATTGAAGGTGCAGGAAGTGCTGCAGAAGTTAATCTGCGAGAAAACGATATTGCCAATATGGGCTTTGCAGTTGCTACGCAAACGCCGGTAGTCCTCGTAGCTGATATTGATAGAGGTGGCGTAATTGCAAGTATTGTTGGAACGTGGGAGTTGCTGCCAGAAGAGGAGCGCAAGTTAATTTCGGGTTATATAATTAATAAATTTCGCGGCGACGTCAATTTGTTCAAAAGTGGTATCGAGATAATTGAAAAAAAGACTGGATTATCGTGTTTTGGTGTTATTCCATTTGTGCCGGAGGCTACGAGGTTGCCCCAAGAGGATGCCCACTCTTTAGAAAATACTACGCGCAACCAAAGTGGCGGAGAGATTAAAATTGTTGTGCCACAATTAGCTCATATCTCTAACTATGATGATTTTGACCCACTTATTGCGGAGCCCGATGTTGATTTACAATTTATTAAACGTGGAGAGGTTTTACCAGGTGATGCGGATCTGGTCATCTTGCCCGGTTCTAAAACGACTACTGCTGATTTAGTAGATCTAAGAATACAAGGCTGGGATATAGATATTAAGGCTCATCTCCGGCGAGGAGGCCATGTTTACGGTATTTGTGCTGGTTATCAAATGCTGGGCAATCAGATAAATGATCCTGAAAATTTGGAGAGCAAAGTTGTTTCAATTGAGGGACTTGGACTTTTGGACATTCAAACTAGGATGGGTGGCGATAAGACTTTAACTGAAGTTTCAGTAGACTCCTGTCTGGGTTTTGGAGAGTTTCAGGGCTACGAAATGCATATAGGTCAAACTGTGGGCCCCGATTGTAGCAGGCCTTTTGGTAAAGTAGACGGTAGAAATACAGGGGCCGTTTCTGCAGATGGAAATGTTGGGGGCTGCTATGTGCACGGCCTATTTTCTAATGACGCATTTCGTCACTCAATTCTTTCAAGTCTAAAAGATAGAAAAGCAACTGGTGTTGCCTATGATCTTCAAGTTGAAGAAGCTTTAGATAGTGTTTCCATAGCTTTTGAGAAAGCATTGAATATTGATAGATTGTTGGCTTCTGCACGTTAATTTTGATAAAAATAGCGCCGTGATGTGTTTTAGTTATGGATGTTCAACCCTGTCAAAAATACAAGTAAAGCCGCTAATAAAAGACATGCGTTTACGTAGAGTAATAAACCTTTACTAATATCCTCATCAGTCGCATCAGGAGTACTACCCTCGACGGCAATTCCAACCCAATCGCCATCGATCGTTTGATCGCTGTAGTCGCGGGGTCCGGCCAATCTTAAGTTAAGGGCCCCAGCCATTGCAGATTCGGGAAATCCGGCATTAATCGATAGTTGTTTTCTTGCATCGTGTGTAATGGCTATCCATGATCTTTTAGCTTCACTTTGACCCCAGGTGAATGCTGCAATACACAGCATAAGTGCTGACAGTCGCGCGGGAATAAAATTCGCAAGGTCGTCCATGCGGGCAGCAGCCCACCCAAAATAAAGGTAACGATCATTCTTGTATCCGATCATACTATCGGCAGTATTAAGCATTTTATATGCTAGCACGCCGGGTAGGCCAAAAAGTGTTGCCCAAAATATTGGAGCCACTACACCATCGGAGAAATTTTCTGATAAAGATTCAATAGCCGCGCGAGCAATGCCATGGTCATCAAGATTTTTTGTGTCTCGGCCGACAATTTTCCCTGCGGCAGATCGTGCATTTTCGATATCATCACTTTTCAGAGCAGAGGCGACGGCAAATACATGTTGATAGAGGCTCTTGCTAGCGATCATCGTAGAGAGCAGCAATGCCTCCAATATCCAGCCATAAGGAATGAACGATAATAGGAATACTAGTCCCAAACCAATGCTGGCGGCTAATACTAAAATTATAATTACTGCATAAATACCTTTTATTCGTTGAGATCTGGTCTCGTCTAATTCGTCATTTAGTCGGGTATCTAGGTGTTTAATGACCCAGCCCATCATCTGGGTGGGATGGGGAATGGAGCGGTAGAATAACTTTGGATCGCCAATAATAGCGTCAATCGTCAGTGCGAATAGTAAGGTTGGGAACATTGTAAGTTCAAACATTTCTGATTTCTATCAGGGAGGCTTTAAACCGTCAATTAGGTAACTATTTTTCTAACTTTGATTTATAAAAAATCTTTAGCTGCAGTGACTGATCCTTTATGATGCGATACCTTGGTAAACTATTGTATAAAGTTCAGTAAATGTCTTTGTTGAGTGACTAAGCAAAAATACCCATTAATAATGGACTAACTTAGGTAAGTTTAAATAAGTCCGAGAAGTTTTTTTTTACGAGGCTTTACATGTTAAAAACTGGTATCATCATCTGCGGACACGGTAGCCGTTCGAAGAGTGCAGAGAGCGAGTTTGGCTCTTTGGCCATAGCTGTAAGAAAACGGTTTCCCAATACTCCTGTCGAGTATGGTTTTTTGGAATATTCTTCACCTAATATTCATATGGGCTTGGACGCTCTTAGGGAAGCAGGTGTCGAGCAAATTATAGCTGTACCTGGAATGTTATTTGCCGCCACTCATGCAAAGAATGATATTCCATCCGTTTTGGTTTCATATCAAAAGAAGTACCCTGGTATAGAAATTAAATATGGCCGAGAACTGGCGCTAGACTCTAAAATGATTGCTGCGTTTGAAGCGAGGATCATGGAGAGTTTGGGTGTTGATCATGTTCATGATGGAGATTTATATAATACGATGTTGGTTGTTGTTGGTAGAGGTACTTCAGACACATACGCTAACGCGGAGGCAGCTAAATTAACACGAATAGTTACTGAAAATTTAGGTTTTGGTTGGTCAGAGACGGTATATTCGGGTGTTACTTTTCCATCCGTTGGCCAAGGATTGGAAATGGCTATTAAATTAAATTATAAAAAAATAGTCGTGGCACCGTACTTCCTCTTTTCTGGTCGCTTAATTGATAGAATACAAAATTATGTTGACCGAGTTGCGGACGGCGCCCCTGATGTTAAATTTTTTAAGGCGAATTATCTCTCTGACCAAAGAAATGTGATAGACACGTTTGTAGATCGGATTGAAGAGGCAAAACAAGGACTTGTGAAAGATAGCCATAATTTAATGGCTTCATTTGAAGCTCGTCTGTCTCGAGGTGAAGTCGAAATTCACCATCATCATGCAGAGTATCACCCGATTATGGATCCAGAAGATGAAGAGGCTTCTGGGATACATACTCACACGCACGATCATGAAAGTTCCCATGAGCATTCTCACGGGCATACACATGCTAAATATAAACATATTGCTCATCCAAATGGGCCCAGAACAATGATAGATCAGGGAGTCTGTTGTTGTTTTATGAGCCAGTTTCCCCAAGACGTTATAGATGACGAGCGCATGCTTCGAAATAAATTAATAACTCAGAATAAAAAAATCAAAACATGAAGCCATGCTGTGGGCGTATTTTAATGACTGTGGATGTTAGTTTAGATTATTTGCATAAGTCGGGTAAGAAAATGATCCAGCCGACTCAAGTTAATATATGTTTAGGCGGAAATACATGAACTACTTGCGTGATCCTGATAAAATTTACCGTGCTTCCTTTGAAGCAATTACCAGCGAAGTTGATTTATCTAAATTTCCTGAAGGTCTTCATAATATTGTTCTGCGTCTTGTTCATGCGATAGCAATACCAGAAATTATTGATGATATTGTGTGGGATGGTGATGTAGTGGAAAATGCAAGTGTTAGTTTGGCAAATGCTAAGCCGATCATCGTTGACGCTAATATGGTATCAGCGGGTATTATAAAAGGTCGGTTACCCGAAGGTTCACAAGTTAAATGTTTTCTCAATGATGGCAGCGTACCTGACATCGCAAAGTCAATGGCTACAACGCGCTCGGCTGCGGCGGTTGAGTTGTGGCGTCCATTCTTGGACGGTGCAATCGTGTCTATTGGTAACGCGCCGACAGCTCTATTTCATTTAATCGATATGCTTGATGATTCTACATGTCCAAGACCGGCAGTGATATTTGGGTTTCCGGTTGGTTTTGTTGGAGCTGCCGAATCTAAATCTTATTTAATAGAAAAAAATTTAGGTATTCCCTACATTACACTTACAGGTAGAATTGGTGGTTCAGCGTTAGCTGCGGCAGCGGTCAATGCGATTCTACTTGGAGGTACTATATGACGGCTTGGCTTACTATTATTGGGATTGGTGAAGATGGACTTTCGGGGCTTGGAACCCTAGCAAGAGAGGTTATTGACGATGCAGAGTTCTTATTCGGTGGAGAACGTCATTTTGCACTCGTTGGTAAAAAGGGGTTGATTTGGAAATCGCCGCTAGAAGATAGTTTTGCCGAGCTCGATCAACTTCGGGGTAAAAAGGTAGTTGTAATTGCGACTGGTGATCCTATGTGGTTTGGCATTGGTGCCACTCTCGGCCGTCGTTACGGGCCAGATGCGATAAAAATTATCCCCTCTTCTTCGGCTTTTTCGCTCGTCGCCGCTCGATTGACTTGGTCACTGAACGAAATCGACTGCATAACGGTACATGGCCGGGACCTTGATCGAGTGAAGGCTTTTTTGATGCCGGGGAATAAACTTATTGTTTTGACTAATGACGGCAACACCCCTGGTCAGATTGCAGGGCTTTTAAAAGATACTGGTTTTGGTGGAAGCTTGCTTATAGTTTTTTCTCAAATGGGAGGAACTGAAGAACGACGTTTTGAAGGTACGGCAATCGATTGGGATCACGATGCAATACCTGATCTGAATACTGTTGCAATCGAGTGTTTAGCGGATGAGGGACTAATACTTAAAGCCCGTATTCCAGGTCTGCCCGACGATGTTTTTGAGCATGATGGTCAATTGACTAAGCGTGAAGTTCGGGCAATCACGGTCTCATCTTTAGCTCCCATGCCAGGGCAGATGCTGTGGGATATTGGTGCAGGTTGCGGATCTATTGGTATTGAATGGTTGCGTGGAACTCTAAATGCAAGAGCGATTGCAATTGAGCATAATATGGACCGGCTTGGGATGATTAACAGAAATGCTTTGGCTTTGGGCGTTCCCGAATTAAAAGTAATATTTGGGGAAGCCTTGACTGAAATTATTGGCTTACCTTCTCCGGATGCCGTTTTTATAGGTGGGGGCCTCACAACGGATGGTTTGCTAGAATACTGCTGGCAAAATCTAAGGCCTGGTGGACGCTTAGTTGCAAATGCAGTAACGTTTGAAAGTGAGAGACGTTTGTTTGAAGCCCGTGAGAAGTTAGGTGGTGATTTAAATAAAATAGAAATCTCGCGAGCTCAAGCTATGGGAGATTATACTAGTTGGCATGGTCTCATGCCTGTAACACAATTAAAAATAATCAAAACATGAATAATAAAGTAAAAATTTGGGGACTTGGTATCGGACCTGGGGATCCAGATTTAATTACCGTGAAAGCCCTGAAAATTCTCCAAGAAGTGGATGTGATTGCCTATCCAACCTTGGATGGAGGTGAGAGTTTAGCACGTTCGATTGCCAAGCCGCATCTGACCTCAAATCAGGAAGAAATTATAATTTCAATCCCAATGCTTAGTGATCGATATCCAGCCCAAGGTGTTTATGATTCTGCCGCTATAAAAATTAGTGCGGCGGTTCACGCTGGTAAATCGGTCGCAATTTTATGTGAAGGAGATCCGTTTTTCTATGGATCGTTTATGTATCTGTTTGTCCGACTTTCAGAAAACCATTTAGTTAGAGTGGTGCCGGGCGTGACATCATTGGCAGCCTGCTCATCTGCATTAGCTTTGCCGCTTGCCGCACGTAATGACGTTATTTCTGTAATACCGGGACCTTTGGATGAAAAGGATTTAGAAGAGCGATTGCTGACAACTAATGTCGCAGCCATTATTAAGGTTGGTCGTCATTTGGGGAAAATAAAACGTATATTGAGGAAAATTGGTGTCATTGATAATGCCCATTATATTGAACGTGCGACTATGGACAATCAGCATATTAGACTTTTGAGCGAGATGGATGGTGACACTGCTCCTTATTTTTCAATGATCATTGTACGGTTGAGTGGAGATATATTAGAATTATGAAGGTGAAGTCCCCCGCTTTCGTCGTCTTAAACAAAACGGGTGCCAAATTAGCCCGTAAATTAGTTCCTCATGTGTATGGCGCAGAGGTCCACGGGCTTAAAGCGCGGGTCCCCGAAGTTGATTTCCCATTTGAGAAGACTGTTGATCATCTGCGTATGCTATTTATCGAAGATCGGGCCATCATTGCCTTATTATCGGCAGGTATCGTCATTCGAGCATTGGGACCGTTACTGGCGGATAAAACTCATGAACCACCGGTGTTGGTAATATCTGAGGATGGAAAATCTGTTGTACCATTGTTGGGTGGGCATTTTGGCGCAAATGATCTTACTAGTATAATTTCTAAAGTTTTAAAAGTTAAGCCGAGCATTACAACCGCTGGTGATACGCGGTATGGAATAGCGCTTGATAATCCTCCGATAGGTTGGCGGGTCGCTAACCGCGATGCTGCTAAACCGATCATGGCGGCTTTATTAAATAATGAACCTGTATTTATTAAAAACGAAACATTGAATGGCGTTGACGTGGCTTGGCTTTCAGAATTTGATTTCTCGGTATCTGAGAGCCCCCCGCAAAAAGTTCGAGTTACCTATTTCGATTTTCCTGAAAAAACTAAGGATTTGATACTTTCGCCAGGCGTGCTTACGCTGGGAATTGGCTGCGAGAGGGGTGTTGATTCAAATGAACTTTTAACTTTTCTGTCTTTAGTTTTTAAAAAACACAATCTTGGTAAACATGCGATTGCATGTATTGCTACCATCGATATCAAAGAAGATGAAGGAGCTATTCGTAATGTCGCAAATTTGTGGGAGGTGCCGCTACGTTTGTTTGAAGCAGCAGTTCTGGAAAAAGAAACACCTCGTCTGACGGATCCATCTGATTATGTTTTTTCTACTGTTGGCAGCCATAGCGTAAGTGAGGCTTGATCGTTCCCAAACAAAAACACGGAGGTATAACCTGCGCTGTAGCCTTGTCATCACGTATTATTAAGCCTGAAAAAGTCGGAAGAGGGTGTGGACGTTTGGCTGTGATTGGAATTGGCCCTGGCTCTAATGATTGGCGGGCCCCAGAAGCAACGAACGAAATTTCCAGGGCAACTGAGATTATTGGCTATAAGCTTTATTTGGACTTATTAGGCCCTCTCATCGAAGGTAAAAATCGCTATGATTATCCTCTGGGTGAAGAGCGTGATCGAGTTGCAGAAGCACTTAGACTGGCGGCTGAGGGTAAGGAAGTCGCGCTTGTTTCCAGCGGTGATGCGGGGATTTATGCTATGGCGTGTTTGGTGTTTGAATTGATAGAACACGGTATTATGGGAAATGTTAAACCGGAATGGCAACGAATTGATGTCCATGTTGTTCCAGGTATCTCGGCTTTGCAGGCGGCCGCGGCTAAGATTGGTGCCCCATTAGGTCATGATTTTTGTACTATTTCGCTTTCCGATCTGTTGACTCCTTGGGAAGTAATTGAAAAGCGTTTGGAGGCTGCTGCTAAAGGTGACTTTATCATAGCGCTTTACAACCCAGTTTCAATCAAACGGCGAAAGCAATTAGGTTTTGCCCGCGATATTTTATTAAACTACCGTTCAGCAGGGACACCAGTTGTTTTAGCAAAGAATCTTGGTCGTGAAGAGGAACAGGTTGATGTAATTACCTTAAATGAACTAAATGCTGAAAAGGTCGACATGCTGACGGTTTTACTGGTTGGCAGTTCCCAAACGCGACTGCTGACGCTCAATAATGATAAATCGTATGTATATACGCCACGTGGTTATGGTGATAAAAAGGAAAATTTTAAATGACGGTTCACTTCATTGGCGCTGGCCCAGGTGCCCCTGACCTTATTACGGTACGTGGTCTTAATTACATAAAGGCCAGCCAGGTGTGCCTTTATGCCGGCTCCCTTGTACCTGAAGAAGTAGTGGCAGAGGCCCCGAATGATGCAGAAGTAATTGATACGGCGCCATTGCACCTTGATCAGATCATTGAGAAAATCAACGAAGCAGACCAGGATGGATTGGATGTGGCGCGAGTGCATTCAGGTGATCCATCTATATATGGTGCAATAGCTGAACAAATGCGCCGGCTTGATGCCCTTGACATTAATTATGATGTTACGCCTGGTGTTCCTGCCTTTGCTGCAGCGGCAGCCGTGTTGAATCAAGAACTTACGCTTCCCGAAGTCTCCCAAACAGTCATAGTTACCAGGACTGCAGGCAAGGCATCTAACATGCCAAAGGGTGAAGAGTTGGCTTCTTTGGCGACTTCAAAGGCAACCCTCGCAATACATCTTTCTATACGAAATTTAAAGAAAATTATTGAAGACCTCGTCCCTTATTATGGAGAAAACTGCCCTGTCTATATTGTATATAGGGTCACATGGCCGGACCAAAAAATAATCTCTGGTACACTCTCCGATATACGGGCAAAAGTCCGTGCGGCGAAAATTACAAGGACAGCACTGATTATGGTAGGTAGGGTCTTTAGCACTACTGATTTCATCGATAGTCGTTTATATTCAAAAGATCACAAACATGTGTTGCGCCCTCGTTAACCATCGTTTCAATTGATATTTTCTACTAGGTGAAATTTGGGTAAATATGAAGAGTTAAGTTTGGTTACTCAGCCAGTCTAGAGATTTTTCAATCGTAAAAACTAATTTCCCTGCTGGCGGCATTGGTTTTTCGATTACCACAATTGGTATACCAAGTTTATGAGCAGCATTGAGTTTGGCTGCAGGTGGGCCTCCACTATTTTTACTTACAAGAACATCAATACGGAAATTAGTTAGTAAGGTACGTTCTTGGATCTCGTCGAATGGACCACGTTCGAAGACAATATTGTGGTTTTTAAGTGGAATTGGGTGAATTGGTTTCTCGATGGCTCGAATTAGAAACCACTTATTTGATAGAATAGAAAAGGCCTCTAAATTATTTGCTCCGATTGAAAGAAAAATGCGCTCACCCATTGTGCGAATCTTTCTTACAGTCTCTGAATAAGTAAGGGCAGAAATCCATGTTATTTCATTTGGTTCCCACGGTGGCCGACAAAATTTAATTCGGGGGATGTTAACTCTGTTACAGGCTTCCAGAGCATTTGCAGCTATCTTATCAGCAAAAGGATGGGTTGCATCTATTACAAAATTGATTTTTGCGGATCGGAGATAATTGACCAAACCATCTACTCCCCCAAAACCACCGGTTCGGATTTCGCATAGAGGGATATTGGGACTATGGGTTCGGCCTGCTAACGAATAAATAGTCGCAAGATTCAGCATCTCATTAGTCATTGCTGCGAGTTTATTGGCATCACTTGTGCCTCCTAATATTAAAAGGCGTTTCATCTATTAACCTTTTTTAAAAGGAGCGTGGCCAATCTGGTTGCCCTTTCTATCATAGACTAGAACCTCAATATCAACATCTTTTTTGACCTCTTGATTCACAATGGCTTGAGCGGTTTTAGCCACGTAATCACCAAGCTTAAGACTATTCTTTTCTATTATCTCTATTATGTTTCCTGCGTTTTCCACTTTGGCAATTTGCGTGCAAATATTTTTGTTAATCCCACCTCTAGCGGCGAGTGAGGCTATAAAATTTGGATCTACTTGAGAACGTTTTGAATGTAAGTCCATATGACCGGCCGCGAGTTTGGAAATTTTGCCAAACCCACTTGCGATTGTAACTTTTGGAATCGGATAGGTTCGAAGATATTTAATTGTGCCGCCAACAAAATCTCCCATATCTAAGATTGATGACGGTTCAAAACCGTATAAAGCAGTTACGGCTTCCTCGGAAGTTTTTCCTGTGCAAGCTGCCACATGTGTGATCCCTGTTGCGCGCGCCACATCAATACCTTGATGAATTGAGGCTATCCATGCAGCGCAAGAATATGGGATAACTATGCCGGTTGTCCCGAGTATCGATAAACCACCAACAATACCGAGACGCGGGTTCCAGGTTTTCTTTGCTAGTGCCGCACCATTATCAATTGAGATCTCTATCTCTATATTCAGATCAACACCGTGTTCATTTGCAATCGCTTGTAAATTTTGTTCTATCATTTTACGAGGTCCAGGATTAATTGCTGGTTCCCCAACCTCAATTGGCAAACCAGGTTTTGTAACTTTCCCAACACCGTGTCCAGCTTTAAAGGTTAATTTCTCTGACCTGCGAATTGTCACCCGAACGATTGAGCCATGAGTAACGTCAGGATCATCTCCTGCATCTTTTTCAATGGCAGCCATAATATCTACTTTGGAAATACACGTGTCTTTGACGAAAAAACTAGGCGTTTGCCCTCCTGGAAGCGTTATCTGAACCTCGCTTGGTATCTGGCCAGTTAATAGACCAATGTAACTGGCTTTTGCTGCGGCAGTTGCGCAAGCGCCCGTTGTCCAACCTCGACGCAGTTCCCGCGTATCCTTCTCGGTTTCTGTAGAATTATTATTTTTCATTAAATTAACTTATAGCCTTTTTCAATCGGGCTCCAGTCTGCTAAATTCAAAGTTATGGAAAATATACCAATAAAAATGCCTAACTTCGAACCAGGGACCGTTTGGGTCGTTGGTGCGGGGCCGGGAGATCCTGGATTGCTCTCACTTTTGGCGTTACATGGGATCCAGAATGCGGATGTTATTGTTTACGATGCGCTTGTTGGGGAAGATATTATACGATTTGCACGGGAAAATGCTGTGCTCGAATATGCTGGAAAGCGCGGTGGGAAGCCGTCTCCTAATCAGAAAGATATAACTGATCGTCTGGTCGTGCTCGCCCGTGATAAAAAACGTGTATTAAGGCTAAAAGGTGGTGATCCATTTGTCTTTGGTCGAGGCGCTGAAGAGTGTTTGCGTTTAGCAAAAGAAAACATCTCCTTTCGAATAGTGCCGGGTATCACTGCGGGTATCGGCGGGCTTGCCTATGCCGGTATTCCAATGACAACGCGAGGGACCAATTCAGCGGTGACCTTTATTACCGGGCATAATGCCAGCGGGGAGGTGCCGGATGATATTAATTGGAAAGCTTTGGCTGATGGTGCGCCTGCCCTGATTTTTTTTATGGGAATGGCCCATATTGGTCGAATTGCTGATCAATTAAAAGAAGCAGGGCGTTCGGCGACAGAACCTGTGGCAATCATTTGCAAAGCGACAATGCCTAAACAACAAGTTCTAATTTCTACTTTGCAAAATTGCGCTGCTGATGTAGCAGCCTCTGATTTAATTCCGCCGGCTCTAATTGTCGTTGGAGATATAGTTAATTTTCGTGAACAATTAGACTGGCTTACCAGTGGGTAAACAAATGGTTTCTGGACTTGTCATAGCAGCCCCAGCTTCGGGTAGTGGAAAAACTGTTATTACCCTGAGCTTGCTGCGTGCGATGAGAAATGCAGGTATTACAGTAAGCTCGATTAAAATCGGTCCGGATTATATTGACCCTGCCTATCATTCTGCCGCTTCTGGCGAATTGTGTCAAAACCTTGATTTATGGGGAATGCGTAACGAAACCCTTATACACCAACGTGCCTCCGCAGTGGGAGAAAGTGATGTGGTTATTGTGGAGGGTGTTATGGGGTTGTTTGATGGTGCGGTGACGGGGAAATCGATAAATTCAGGAAGTACCGCAGATGCCGCTAAATGGCTCGATTGGCCCATTATCTTGGTTGTTGATGCCAAGGGGCAAGGCGCATCGGTTACTGCTTTAGTTGAAGGTTTTGTCAATCACCGAGATGATATTAAAATTGCTGGTGTTATTTTTAACCGGATCGGTAGCGAAAACCATGAACGTATATTAAGAGAAGCACTATCAAATACTAACGTACCCTGTTTAGGCTGTATTCCGAGGCATGACAGGCTAAATCTTCCGCATCGGCATTTAGGTCTAATCCAGGCACGTGAAATGCGACACCTCAACATGTGGCTTGATGAGGCCGCAAATTTGATCACCAGTAGCGTTGATCTTGATTTGTTATGTAAACTTTCTACGCGGTCAAAAATTATGCCAACGCCTAAACATTCTATGACAATCCCAATGCTCGGGAAGCACACTTCTGTTGCCCGTGACAATGCATTTTCTTTTTGTTACGACTATGTGGTGGGTGCTTGGCAGGCCGGCGGAGTTAAGGTAACTTTTTTTTCCCCGCTGGCTGGGGAGGCGCCACATCCGCACGCGGACAGTATTTATTTGCCTGGCGGATATCCGGAACTTTATGCTGCTGAAATTTCTGAAAATCAAAAATTTAAAGAAACGATGAAGATCGCCGCAATCAATGGCTCGGTGATTTACGGCGAATGTGGAGGTTTTATGGTATTGGGCGGGTCGTTAATAGACCGAGATGGTATATCGCACGAAATGCTAGACCTTCTGCCTATTAAAACATCATTCGCCAAACCCAAATTGCATTTGGGCTATCGTCAATTATCACTTATCGATAAGGGCATCCTGGGCGACGCTGGTGCTACGTTTAAAGGTCATGAATTTCATTATTGTAATATAGTTGAGGATAGCAAAGCCGAAAGTTTATTTTATGGCTACGATGCACGAGGCGAGAAATTGCCGGCGATGGGCTCAAAGCGTGGTTCGGTAATGGGTTCATTTTCTCACATTATTGATAGTGTTTAGTGTTGAATTTAAAACAAATTCGAATTTCTGCCACTCAATTTCTACTCCGGGCAAGCCCATTCTTAACCACTTTGGGTGATCTTCAAATCGCCTAACCAAGATACCTGCGTTAGCAAGGGCATTATAGAGTTCAAAGGCGTGATCGGTTGTAATTAGTGTAAACAAATCAGTTCCACCGATAATAGAAAGTTTTTCTTTGTCCAATATGCGATTTAGACGAGAGCTTTTAGAGTTTAATGTCTCTTGCATTTCTGAAAACCACGAACTGTCCAATAAAGCTCGGGTACCAATTTCAATTGCAGGTCTTGATACGGCCCATGGACCAAGCCGTGCTGCGAGTTGCCGGGTAATTACCGGCATGCCAAGTGCAAATCCCAGGCGTAATCCAGCTAGCCCAAAGAATTTCCCGAGTGAGCGCAGGACAAGAATCTTGTGTTCAGCTAAATGAGGAATAATACTTAAATCTGGTGAGTTATCACAAAATGCTTCGTCAACAACTAATAACTCCAAGTTTTCTGAAAGTTTTAAAAGATCTTCTACTTGATGCTTTCGACCATCAGGATTATTTGGGTTTACTACGACCGCAATAACGTCGTGGGGAATAGCGCTTAGTGTGTTAACGGGCACAACTTTATTTCCAGCTTGCTCCCACGTATACTGGTGTTCACTGTATGTGGGTGTTAAAATGACGATTTTTCGACTTGGAAAGAGAAGGGGGAGGTTTTGCAGTATTGATTGAGTACCAGGTCCAGCAATTATCTCGCTATTCTTGTTAACCCGATAAAATCTTCTGGCTCCGTTTAAGAGGCGCTCCATGTCACTCATTTTTGGCAGAGTTCGGAATATCTGCGCATTTAAATGGGTATTTGGATAGCTTGCACTATTAATCCCTGTTGAAAGGTCAATCCACTGATCTTCCGGCAAACCAAACTCTTTCGTTGCCGCAGTAAGGTCACCCCCATGTATGGGTTTAGTTAAATTGTTTACCGGCTCTGACATACTCGGTTTATAACAAGTCTGGTCCCGAACGGATAGCAGACTTTTTTTTTGATTTGTGTTATTCTTTAGCTCAAGGAAATAAAATGCCTTATCCGAATTTTAATAACCTAGACGTTATTTGGGATTTGCCAGAGAACTGCGCAGAATGGGATCATATTGAGACTACTTTGGCGCGACTTGAAAACCACCTTGTTTCTCTGCGATTTTCAGATCGATTTGTTTTCTTCATTACCTCTCAGGATGAAAAACTCGAGATTGCTATTGATACACCTATTGTTGTTTATCAGATACAAGATAAGGCTCATAAAATTCCAGATTATGTTAATGATGCCTTTGCAATTTTTAAGAATTATGTGCCATTTAGTCCTTCTCCAGATAGCGTTTATAGTGTGCCATTAGGTTGCAACAAAAAAATACCAAATCTGGATGTTCAGCTGATGGCAGATCGAACTATTGATCTTTTTTTTATGGGTTGTGAAGATAACAGGGAAGGTTTTTTTACTTTTGTGGGAAAAGAATTTTTATCGAATACTGAAGCCCGGAATATAGTGATAGAGCGATCAGTCGAGATCCAATACAATGTATATGCCCACAATATGGCGCAGGCTAAAATAGCCCTTTGTCCAGGTGGAATTAGCTGTGATACATTTCGCATTTATGAGGCGATGCGTGCCGGATGTGTGGTAATTGTACCGCGACAAGTACCGGCTTGGTTTAGCCATGGATGGCCATTGATTGAGCTTGATGATTGGTGTGAACTTAAACCAATTGCGGAGAGCCTTTTAAACGACCATAAGAAACTACAAAAAATTTCAAATCAAACCCGATTATGGTGGGAAGAGAAATGCAGTGAGGAGGCGGTTGCCCGTTATATGGCGCGTGAGTTATCTCTTAATCTTATGAAGCTCGATCTATAGTTTGGGAAACATATTTTGACCAACGAAAAAATCCCAACCACATTGATCACCGGCTTTTTTGGGGTCGGTAAAACAACCGCCATTCGGTCTTTGCTGGCGCGAAAGCCAAAAAACGAGAGTTGGGCAATTTTGGTAAATGAATTTGGTGAGGTAGCCATTGACCAGACGGCCTTGAACGTAGTTAACGGAAATAATGTTACCATCCGAGAAATTCCAGGCGGATGTATGTGCTGCGCAAAAGATATACCAATGAGAGTTGCGATTACGGAAATATTAAGGTGGGCCAAACCCGATCGCTTATTGATTGAGCCTACAGGGATTGGACATCCTGCCGGTATTTTGGATGAACTTAGAAATGCCAACCTTAAAGATATAGTCGATGTAGGCGCGGTAATTTGTTTTGTTGATCCACGATTTGTCGGTGATCCGCGTATTGAAGATGTTGAAGTGTTTCGCGACCAGGTTCATTTGGCTGATGTATTAATCGCGAGTAAAACGGACCTCGCAAGTAAAGATGATCTTGAGCGTTATCAAGCTTGGGCAGAGGCTTTGTTTCCGCCGAAGCTTGTTATTACCAAAACAGCAATGGGTAATATTGATATAGCATTATTAGACGTTAAGTCGTACGATAACCGATTACCACTTTTTCCGAATCTGCATTCCCATGAAAAGCAAGCTATCCCATCTGACATTGGTGAACCTAGACCTGGAATTCCTATTCGGGTAGAAAATAATGGGGCTGGTTATCAAGGTTGTGGCTGGGTTTTTTCTCACGAAGATAATTTTCGTGACAAGGCATTGATTGATTACTTGGGTCCCCCGGGACCTAAAGGGCTTAATAATGTCGAACGACTTAAAGGTGTTTTCAGAATGGATGACGAATGGGTGTTGGTTGATCGTGTAAGGAACGAGTTGTCTTTTTCGCCTATTGCATATCGCCGGGACTCACGTTTGGAAATTATTTTGTCTGAGAATGAAACAGTTGACTGGCCATATATAGAGTCTGCGCTTTTAAGATTTATAAAATAAATACGTAAGTTTCTTCAGTGTTAGGTCTTATGCGAAGAAATTAGAATATAAATAAAGTAAGTGCCGTAAAAATTAGAATGCCGTAGGTTGCCTTTTTAAACCATTCAGCTGGAGAGATTTTATAGAAGTAATCTCCTAATTTTGTGCCGATCATAAAAATGGGAGCAATTATCAGCGCCCGAAGAAGCATTGTTTCGGTGTACACCCCCTGCACTATCAAACCAAATATAGCCACCAGCGCAGCGCATGCCATAGCGGCAAGAACATTAGCTCTTTTTATTTCCACTTTTTCGGGTGATGTCTGGAAATACATGACCTGAAGAGGGAAGCCAGGAACTCCAAAACACCCTGTTATTCCGCCTGAAATTGCGCCAGTAAAAATACCACTGAATATCGAGCGTTTTCCAGAATAATTCCAACCAGACATCATAAAGCCTGTAATAAATAAAATGAATATTGCCATTCCTTTACGTATGATCTCTGGATCAGCAGAAACTAGAAATAAAATGCCAAGGCTTAAGGTGATCGTAGAGGTTGCTGAAACTGGTCCAACTTCTTTCCAATCAGCTTTTTTTGATGCATCAAAAAAAAGCGCGCCTTGGCCAAATAAAACTATAAACAAAACGATAGCGAAGCCTTCCACAGGACCATACAAAATTGCAAAAAATGGAATGGCGACGAGTGCTCCTCCAAAGCCTGCATATCCCTGAATCATACCGCTTGGGAGTGCAACAATAGCAGCTAGTAGCAAGTTATATGTTAAAGTATTATTTAATAGCTGTAACATTTCATTCGTCTATAGTTGGTCTTTACTTCTTACAATTGATCGCAGGCAATACTTATTTATTAACAAATAGAAATCCGCTATATAATATCTATTTTAGCCCAAATTTTATCAGCTATATCAAGATAGGTGGTCGAATGTATGCTGGATGGATCCGAAACAACAATGGGTTGTCCATTATCAGAAGTTTCACGGATGATAATATCTAGTGGGATTTCGCCTAAGAAGTCCATCCCAAGTTTTTCAGATTCTCGGCGTGCGCCGCCATGACTAAAAATTTCCGTGCGTTCGCCGCAATGCGGGCAATTGAAATAGCTCATATTCTCAATTAAACCAAAGACTGGTATATCAACCTTTTCAAACATATTCATACCTTTGCGGGCATCAGCAAGCGCAATATCTTGCGGTGTTGATACAATTACAGCACCTGATAATGGTATTCGTTGGGCCATCGTTAGATGAATATCACCGGTACCTGGAGGCAGATCAATTACTAGACAATCCAACTCGCCCCAAGCAACATCTTTAATCAGTTGTTCTAAGGCGCCTGTAGCCATTGGCCCCCGCCATATCATTGCAGTGGCTTCATCAATTAGAAAGCCAATTGACATGCATTTGAGCCCATAATTTTCGAGTGGGGCAATCAAGCCACTTGCTGTCTGTGACGGTTTGTCAGTAATCCCCAACATTAGTGGGATGGATGGACCATAAATATCCGCATCAAGCAAGCCAACGCGTTTTCCTTTTGCAGCCATCGCGAGTGCTAAATTGACTGCTGTCGTTGATTTTCCGACACCGCCTTTACCTGAGGCGATCGCAATAACTGAATCAATACCTAGGAGGTCCATCTTTTGAAATGCGGCGGGTTGAGCACCGGAAGGAGTATTTGGTGATTGATTTGTTGGAGTTTTCTCTGGTGCAGCCTCTGCCTCGCGTTCTGCGGTTAAAACAGCGGTTACTGTCAGCACACCGGAAAGGTCGTGAACTACTTGCTCTGCAGCTTTTCTGACAGGTTCGAGCTCAGCACCTCTTTTAGCGTCAACCTCAATCCCAAATGCAACGTGGCCATCTTTTAATTGAAGACCAGAAATCATGCCTAAATCTACAATACTTTGGCCCTGATCAGGATCTTTTATCGTTTTTAGGGCTTCTAGGACTTGCTCAGCAGTGATCTCCGACATATCTATGGCTCCAAGCTCTGATTTACCTATTGAATAAAATAAACGTCTAAAAGGTAATACAAGATTGAGACACCGTTGCAACGGTGTTAAACCTGTCATATAAGTCAGAATAATACTTTGTAAACAACGAAACTTAATTTTATGCGGTAATCTGCTGCATTTATTGGATGAGGAAAAAATAATGGTGTGGGATATCCAACGTGGAGGCCCTTGGGGCGGATCAGGTGAGGGCGGATCAGATGGAGGTGGACAAGGCCCTTGGGGTGGCAATGGAGGTCAATCTGGGCAGAAACCACCCGACATCGAAGAAATGCTGAGACGTGGCCAGGATAAATTTAAAAAGTTTATACCTAGTGGTGGGGGAGGACCAAAGCGGATTATTCTTCTAGTATTAGCAGCCATAGTTATCTGGCTGGGCACTGGGTTTTATAGAGTACAACCAAGTGAACAAGGTGTAGAACTCTTATTTGGCAAATTTGTTCAAATGACGACCCCGGGTTTGAACTACTGGTTCCCTGGACCGATCGGACAGGTTTATACACCGGATGTAACGAATACTAACATTACCAGTGTTGGATTCCGTCAAGTTGGTTCCGGTGGGGCTCGCGCAACGAATGTGCGCGATGTTCCAGAAGAGAGCCTGATGCTAACTGGGGATCAGAATATTATCGATATTGATTACCAGGTACAATGGAGGATCAAGAACGCAGCAGAATTTTTGTTTAATATTCGCAATCCACAAGAGACGGTCAAGTTGGCATCTGAAAGTGCTATCCGTGAAATTGTAGGTCAAACTACGCTTGAAGATGCGTTGGCTAAGCAACGCCAACAGGTTGAAAGTCAAACCCACGAAGTTTTGCAAAAAATACTCGATAGCTATGGTGCCGGTGTTTTTATCGATTCGGTAAAGATGCAGAAGGTTGAACCCCCAAAACAGGTAATAGATGCGTTTAATGATGTACAACGTGCTAAGCAGGACCGTGAGCGTCAACAAAACGAGGCACAAGCTTATGCCAACGATATTATACCAAAAGCAAAAGGTGAAGCTGCGAAAATGATTCAGGAAGCAACGGCGTATAAAGAGAAATTGATGCATGAGGCTGATGGTGAAGCTAAACGATTTTTATCTGTTTATGAGGCTTATAAGGGTGGCAAGCAAGTTACTAGGACTAGGTTGTATTTAGAACGCATGCAACAAGTCCTGAAAGATTCAGAAAAAGTGATTATTGATAAGGGACAGGGGGGGGCCGGTGTGATCCCATATCTTCCGCTCCCAGAAATAAAAAAGCGTAGTAGAGGAAAAAACTAATGAATAAATTGGTTCTCGCCATAATTGGTTTTGTCGTGATCGTTGGAGGTATTGTCGGATCAGCGTCAATATTTACTGTTCACCAAACGCAACAGGCTTTGATCTTACAATTTGGTAATCCAGTTCGTGTTGAAACAGAACCAGGGTTGAAGTTTAAGGTGCCCTTTGTTCAGAATGTAACATTTTACGATCGGCGTATTCTTGATCTTGATCCTCCTGCTCAAGAAATTATTTTGAATGATCAAAAGCGTATCAATGTTGACTCCTTTGTCAGATATAAAATAATCAACCCATTGGAGTTTTTGAAAACAGCGCAAACAGATGCAAATTTTAGGCAAATATTTGGCGGCAGGTTAAATGCTGCAGTTAGATCTGAAGTGGGTAAAGTTTTGCTTGGTGATATGCTATCTAACAAACGCGATGATGTAATGGGATTGATTACTAATCAATTAAAAAAACAAGCTCCACAGTTTGGTATTGAAGTAATTGATGTGCGTATCGGGAGAACGGATTTGCCTGAGACAACTTCTCAGTCTGTATATAATAGGATGCGTTCGCAGCGGATTGCTGAGGCGGCAAAGCTTCGTGCCCAGGGTGCTGAATTGAAAGCTAAAATACAAGCAGATGCAGATCGCAAGCGAACTGTAATATTAGCCAAAGCAAAAAGGGATTCTCAGATCCAGCGTGGTGTTGGAGAAGGTGCGCAGACATCAATTTTGAATAAAGCCTATGGCCAAGATAGCGATTTTTTTGAATTTTATCGATCGATGGATGCTTACAGCGAGGCTTTTGGCGAGGGTACGACAATGGTTTTATCACCGGACTCAGATTTTTTTAAGTTTTTTGGAAACGTGAATGGACGTAAATCAAAGAAATAGAAAGAAGTTGAAGGTCGAATGACGGATCTTTTAACCGCAATCGCACTTGCGGTTGCTTTGGAAGGAGCATTATACGCAATCTTTCCGGAAGCTATGAAAAAATTTATGGTTCAGGTTCTAGATCAGCCAGATAATGCTTTACGTCGTGCTGGTATGACCGCAGTGATTGCTGGGGTGGCATGTGTCTGGCTTATTCGGAGGTAAAATACATCCTGTGATCGATAACTGCTGAGTTTATATTTTTTAAATAGATTTTGATCTATTACGTACGAGGTAACGTAGAGCTATAGAATCGAAAATTAGCCTACGCATTATTTGGCCCAGTGTTTGGAGAATTAAGAGTGACTAGATTAAGCTTGAAATTATTTTACGTCATACCAGTCTATTTTTTTCTGGTCTCTATTGTTGTTTCAACTACAGTTGGTGCTCGCTCAGCGCCTGAGAGTTTCGCTAATTTAGCAGAAAAATTACTTCCGGCGGTTGTTAATATATCAACAACCTCTGTTGTAAAACAAAGTGCCGGCAAGAGGCCAGAGCTTCCCCAATTTCCTCCGGGCTCTCCATTTGAGGATTTCTTTCGTGAATTTTTCGATCGGAATAACCCTAATCAGCAGCGAAAATCCACCTCTTTGGGGTCTGGGTTTATAATAGATGGAAAAGGCATTGTAATTACGAACAATCACGTGATACAGGGTGCAGATGAAATATCAGTTGTGTTACAAAACAATGAGACGTTAAAAGCTGAGGTGGTTGGTCGCGATATCAAAACCGATATAGCGGTGCTAAGAGTTAAACCCAAAAAAGATTTGCCATTTGTCAAATTAGGCAATTCAGACAAAATCCGGGTTGGTGATTGGGTTGTAGCCATTGGTAATCCGTTCGGTCTTGGGGGCACGGTAACGGCGGGTATCGTCTCTGCACGTGGACGAAACATTAATTCTGGTCCCTATGACGATTTTATTCAAACTGATGCTTCTATTAATAGGGGTAATTCAGGCGGTCCATTGTTTAATATGGCAGGTGAAGTGATTGGTATTAATACTGCAATCTTTTCTCCTTCTGGCGGTAGTATTGGCATTGGGTTTTCAATCCCTTCGGGTATTGCCAATGGTGTTATAGGCCAGCTCATCAAATATGGTAAAACTAAACGCGGCTGGTTGGGTGTGCGCATTCAAAGTGTGACAGATGAAATTGCTGAAAGTTTGGGACTTGAGAAAGCAACTGGTGCTTTGATTGCAAGTGTGACTGAAAATAGCCCAGCTGCGAAGGGCGGCATAAAAGCAGGCGACGTTGTTTTGAGATTTAATAACAAAATAGTTAAATCAATGCGTAGTTTACCAAAAATTGTTGCAGAGACTGAGATAAATAAAAGGGTAGACGTCGAAGTTTGGCGTGGTCGCAAGAAAATTGTTACACAAGTGAGTGTAGGCGAATTGGATGAAGAGCAGGTCACTAAAAGAGTAGTAAAACCTACACCAAAAAATAGCGACGTAGAAAAGGTTGTTATTGAGGATTTTGACCTCACTCTGAGTACCGTATCAAATCAACTACGTAAACGTTTTAATCTCAAAAAAGCGTCCAACGGTGTAGTGATTGTAGCAATTGACAAAGAAGGCGTTGCAGCTGAAAAAGGACTAAAAATAGGAGATCTTATTATAGAAGTTGGCCAGGTTCAGGTAGGAACACCCAGCGATGTTAAACGCCAAATTAAAAAGTCGCGGGCATCCAGTCTGAAGTCGATACTTTTGTTGGTTGAGGGGCAGTCTGGCTCGCGTTATGTTGCCCTACGTCTCTCTAAGAAATAACTTTTCTATTTAAAGATTGAAACCAGCATTATTTGTTTAGTATTGCTTATTGGGTCAGCTATTTAGCGGATTTATGACAAACTGTAGATTATTGATTAACAGACAGCCAATTAAAAATAGCTCCCCAAGTATTTAGGGTTTAACTTAGTGTGTAAGCTTGTTAAATAGTGTTGGTGAGTAGTCTGGTATTAAAGTATTGGATTGTGCTGTGAGTGATTTTCAAAAAAAGAATTTGGTCCGTCCTTTTGCTGCGCTTCGTCCGGTCCCCGATTTGGCTGCGGAAGTAGTAGCACCTCCCTACGATGTAGTAAGTACTAATGAAGCGATTGCATTGGCAGAAGATAAGCCGTGGAGTTTTTTACATATTTCCAAACCAGAGATCGATCTGCCGGTAGGAATAGATATCTATTCTGATGCAGTATATGAGAAGGCCCGTGAAAATTTCAATCGAATGATTGACGATGGAATTTTAAAGCGTGATGAACAAGACTATTATTATATATACCGCCTTAAAATGGCAGATCATATTCAAACAGGAATTGTTGGTGCAGGTTCTATTGCAGCCTATGAAGCTAACCTTATTCGCCGTCATGAGCTTACCCGGCCTGATAAAGAAAACGACCGAGTGCGTCAAATAGACGCCATTAATGCTCAAACGGGACCTGTTTTTACAATACACAAATCAAATGATCTTCTTGAGGAGGTAATCAATAGAAACGTCGCTTATGCTGCAGATTATCATGTAATTGGCGATGGGAAGGTGGAGCATACGCTATGGGTGGTTACGGATTTAAATGACATCGAAAAAGTTACCGAGGGTTTTGATGCTTTAGGTGTTTTGTATATAGCCGATGGTCATCATCGTTCAGCCGCAGCTTCACGTGTTTTTGCTGATCGAAATAAAACTGGGGGTAATTCGGCTGTAAATGAACCAAACGATTCATTCTTGTTAGTTAGTTTTCCTGAAGCCGAGGTTAAGGTTTTTGCATATAATCGTATAGTTAAAGATCTCAACGAACTTTCAGAATCAGATTTTATTAACAAAATTAGTGAAATATTTGATTTGGTAAAGCAAGCCGAAGCTATAAAACCTAGCGTACGTAATAGTTTTAGTATGTACATCTCCGGTACCTGGTATTCACTGTCGTTAAAATCTCCCATGTCTGATGATATAGCACCAGTAGAGCAACTTGATATTAGTATTTTGACTAATCTTTTGTTAGAGCCAATTTTAGGGATTGGCGATCCGCGAATTGACCCGCGAATCGATTTTATCGGTGGTATTAGGGGTTTGGTAGAGCTAGAAAAACGCGTCGATAGTGGTGAATGGTCTGTTGCCTTCGCGCTTTACCCGACAAGTGTTCAAGACCTTATTTCCGTTGCAGACGCAGAAGAAGTAATGCCGCCAAAAAGTACTTGGTTTGAGCCAAAGCTGGCTGATGGAATGATATCTTTAGTTTTAGATTAACCGGTTTTTTATATATTCCCTTATTTGTTAGGTATTTAATGCAAAGAATTTTTATTTTATCTACTAAAAAATTCAAAAGTTAAGCACCTTACATTACTTCTTTATTCTCAAATGCATAGACTGTACGGTACACCTTTATATGAATGAAAGTGGAGCCAGTTGTGCGTTTTGGCATTCAATTTTTTCCAGATCAACGGGAAGATGAAAAATCTCCAGTGCAATATTACGATGAAGCCATGCATCTCGTCGGTCTTTGCGACGAATATGGGTATTCTCATGTTAGAACTGTTGAGCATTACTTTCACCATTGGGGGGGGTATAGCTCAAATCCAATTATCTTTCTGACAGCGGCGTGTCAGCACACTAAGACAGCAAGAATGGTAACGGGCGCTGTTTTGCCGGCATTCAACTCACCTCTGAAACTTGCGAGTGATTTATGTATGCTTGATGCGTTTTCGAACGGCCGGTTGGATGTGGGATTTGCTCGGGCTTTTTTACCGCAAGAGTTTCGGCATTTTGAGGTCGATATGGACGAAAGTGTTGAACGTTTTGAAGAAGGTATTAAACAAGTTCAGTTGCTTATGGAGGGAGAGAACGTTACCTCTAAAGGTAAATTCCATAGCTTTGAAAATGTTACTACGATGCCTCGGCCGACGCAGTTACCACGTCCAAATTTCTACGTAGCAGCAGTTGGTACGCTAGCATCATTTGAACGTGCGGGTAAGATGGGGCATTGGATCATGGCAATTCCCGGAGTTGGTTCTGATCCCATTGCGCTTTTGGAAACGTATAGAGATGCATGGACGAAAGCCAAGCATCCTGGCAAGCCAAAGATGATGATGGCCGTTTTTATGTTTTGTCATGAAGATGGAGACGAAGCACGGCGGATTGCAAAACCGCATATAGAGGGTCATTTTGCGCAGATTGTGGATGCGATGATGGAATACACTGATGGCTCACCTTCAAACGCTTACAAGAACTATGATGTATTAAGGAAAAAAATAGCTACTCAAACATTGGAAAGCCAAATTGAAAGTGGGGCAGCTTTTGTTGGTAACCCATCGGAGATAATCAAGCAGTTGAAAGTTTTTAATAAGGCTTGTGGAGGTTGTGATGAATTATCGCTTCAAGTAAACCCCTTTGGATTGAAACTTAATGCGGCTGAGGCGTCCATGAGACTTTTTGGTACAGAAGTGATGCCTTATTTTAAAAATAATTAAAAGGAATGATACTGTGGATACATTTCTAAAAGAAATTCAGGCACACGATTTGGCTCCTTTGTGGGAGGTTTATGAGAATATTGTTTTGAATGAACCGTCGCGATCTGAACCATCAATAATATGGAAGTGGACAGAAATGCTGCCTCTAATCGAAAAATCAGCTGAGCTTGTTCAAGGAAGTCACGCAGACCATCGTGTGCTTATCCTTAAAAACCCTAAACTCGATGGCAAAATGGCAACAACCACTAATATTCTAGCAGCCTTTCAATGCGTGAACCCGGGCGAGGAAACTTCTCCTCACCGTCACACTCCAGCCGCTACTCGAGTAATTATAGAAGGATCTGGTGGCAGTACGTTTGTTGATGGTAAACGGTGTGAGATGTTTGAGGGAGATCTCATCATTACGCCTAATTGGACGTGGCATTGCCATAAAAACGACAGCAGTAAGAGAATTATCTGGTTAGATGTACTAGACATTCCATTGGTTGGTTCGTTAGACGCAGTTTTTAGCGATATGAAAATGCAACCAGAAAATCATTTCCCGGATAATAGGGCTATGATATCTGATGATGCGTATGCAGGAGGAGGACTTGTACCTGTTAGTAATCTTATGCATGTCAATCATTCACCTCGTTTACGCTACGCCTTTGAAGATGTTCTCGTTGCGATAAAAAATACGCCTAAATCAGATGATGGCATCCAGTCGATCAATTATACTAATCCAGTTGACGGTAGTGGCATTTTGCCAACTCATGATGCAAAAATTTGCTCTTTAGGTAGAAACATTAAAACAGCAACATTACGTTCTACCGCAAATGCGGTGTGTATCGTTATAAAAGGCAATGGCTATAGTCAAATTGGTGATGTCGCTCATCAATGGGGGCCTAAAGATATCTTTACGATACCCCATTGGTCATGGGCAACTCACACAGCTTCTAGTGAAGAAACGCTTCTTATTGTGATCTCTGACCGCCAAGTTATGGAAAAACTGGGTTTATACCGTGAGGAAGCATTAGAATCTTAGTTGTAAATTTTTTTGGGTGTTGGTTGCGGAATGTATAACTTCATAGTTCACTTATCATCGTCAAATTAGAGCTATCGTGAGGAAAATTAATCTTAGTTTGCCTCGGTCAATTTTAATTATCGCGGGACCAACGGCCAGTGGAAAGTCGGGTTTTTCTCTCGAAGTTGCTGACAAGTATGATGGCGTAATTATTAATTGTGACTCGATGCAGGTCTATAGCGAACTACAAATCATCACGGCACGTCCGTCGATTGTAGATGAACGCGATATACCCCATAAACTTTATGGTATGATTTCTGTGGCCGATTTCTTTTCCGTTGGTATCTGGCGCGATTTAGCCATAAATGAAATTAAGGCTTGTTGGCAGTCTGGCAAGCTTCCTATCATTACTGGTGGCACCGGGCTCTATATAAAGGCATTGATGGAAGGTTTAACTCAAATACCTGCCGTTTCTAGAGAAATTAGAGAGGAGGTAATTGCGCGTCGCAAAAAAATTGGAGTTGAAGCCTTTCATCTCGAATTAAGAGGGTTTGATCCAGTGTCAGCAGAACGCCTTAATAAATCAGATAGTCAGCGAGTAATACGGGCGTATGAGGTGTATGTTGCAACGGAACGTTCGATGAGTGATTGGCATAAACAGGAGCGGATAGCGGAGCCACTTTCTGCGCACTATCAATCAATAATATTCGAGCCGCCAAGAGATTTACTTTATGCCAAATGTGAGGATCGCCTCGATTTGATGGTAGAGAACGGTGCGTTGGATGAGGTGCGTGCCTTAGTGGATATTAACCTTGATCCAATGCGCCCAGCTATGAAAGCTCTTGGTGTCTCCGAGTTTTTGGCGTACTTGAATAATGATATAACGTTAGAGGAAGCTCTAAATGCAGCAAAGCAATCCACTAGACGTTATGCAAAACGTCAAATGACCTGGTTCCGCAATCAAATAGTTCAAGATTATAGGTTAAATGCGCAATATTCGAAAAGTTTAATACCAGAAATCTTTTCAAATATTATAAAATAGGTATTGACCCCAGATAGGATTAGGTATAGTTTCCGGCGGAATTGCGCCAGAATAGCTCTTCTGCTTTTGATTTTTTGGGGAGTTAGTTGGCGTTGGTTTTTTTATTTTGTAACTAACCAGGAAGAAGTCGCTTAAATTGGCGTTGGAGAAAAGAAAATGTCGAGTAACCAATATACTGGCGGTGAGATTATTCTCAAAGCATTAGCTGACCAAGATGTTGAAGTCGTATTTGGTTATCCGGGTGGTGTTACACTGCCGCTTTATAACGATATGTATAAGCAAAATAGTCTGCGGCATGTCCTTGTTGGTCATGAACAAGGAGCAGTACATGCTGCCGAGGGTTACGCGCGTTCAACAGGTAAAACCGGTGTTGCAATGGCAACTTCTGGTCCGGGCGCAACCAATACAGTTACAGGTTTGGTAGATGCCTTGATGGATAGTATTCCGCTAGTTTGTCTAACGGGTCAAGTTGTTAGCCATCTAATTGGAAACGATGCGTTTCAGGAAGCCGATACCACGGGTATCACGCGGCCAGCTACGAAACACAATTATTTGGTAAAATCGACAGATGAACTTGCTCGAGTTATCCATGAAGCATTTTATATTGCAGCAAATGGTCGTCCAGGACCCGTTTTAATTGATATTCCAAAGGATATAATAATGAATATGGGTACTTATGTTGGTCCCGAAGGTATTGAGCCTCGCAACTATAAACCTCAAATTAGTGGAGACCGAAAAAAAATTGAAGCCGCAGTTGATATGATAGCAAATGCAGAGCGTCCCCTTATTTATGCCGGCGGTGGAGTGATCAATTCCGGTCCTGAGGCATCTCATTTATTACAGAAGTTTGTCAAAATGACTGGCTATCCTTGTACTACAACATTAATGGCATTAGGTGCCTATCCAACAACAGATGATCAGTTTATTGGTATGCCGGGTATGCATGGTACCTACGAAGCTAACCTCGCAATGCACGGATGTGATATTATGTTTAATATTGGAGCGCGCTTCGATGATCGGGTGACCGGTAATACGGCGCTTTTCTCTCCTAATAGTAAGAAAATTCATGTCGATATTGATCCTTCTTCTATTAACAAAAATATTGTAGTTGATATCGCGATTATAGGAGACGTGACGAATGTGTTATCCGATTTGATAACCATCTGGAATCAAAAACAACCGAAGCTTAATCAAAATGCTATCGAGAACTGGTGGAATGTAATTGGAGAATGGCGTTCTGCTGACTCGCTTGGATTTGAGCAAGATTTTAAAGAGTCGATTAAGCCACAATACGCCTTAAGTCAATTAAGTGAATCTTTGAATGGAACCGATTATTTCGTTACGACAGATGTTGGACAGCACCAAATGTGGGCTGCTCAGTATATTCAATTTTCTGAACCAAATCGCTGGATGACGTCTGGTGGTCTCGGTACTATGGGATATGGCATTCCAGCAGCTATGGGTGTACAAGTTGCACACCCTGATGCAGCTGTAGTTTGTGTGACCTCGGAAGGTTCAATGATGATGAACGTTCAAGAAATGGCAACTATTGCAAAAGAAGGCCTTCCAGTTAAAATACTCTGTTTGTATAATCAAGTGCTTGGTATGATCCGGCAATGGCAGGAATTATTTCATGAAAATAACGAATCTGAATGTGATTTAAGTAACGGACCTGATTATATTAAACTGGCGGAAGCCATGGGTTTTAGTGCGTTAGAGTGTCAAAAAGCCGATGACGTTAATGGTTCGATTAATAAAATGCTTGAAATTAAAGGACCAGTATTTTTATTGATGCACACAGATCGAGCAGAAAATGTTTTTCCCATGATCCCATCTGGAGCTGCCCATAATGAAATTGTTCTGGCTCCCAATAATAAAACGAAATTTGTTAAAGATAAAGAAATGGCTTAAGAATTTTGTGCTAGGGTAAATAAAATTGACTGATAATTTGAATAGTGGTGAGCAAAATCATACGTTCTCAGTTCTTGTTGAAAATGAGGCTGGGGTTTTGGCGCGTGTGATTGGCCTATTATCTGGCCGAGGGTACAACATTGAAAGTTTAACAGTTGCTGAGGTTGATAAAGACGAGCATTTTTCTAAAATAACTCTTGTAAGTTCGGGTACCGAAATGGTGCTTGAGCAAATTCGTACTCAGCTTGAGCGTTTAGTGCCAGTGCGAGCGGTCGCAAATTTGACTATTGATGGGCCTTCTGTTGAGCGAGAACTCGCTTTGATAAAAGTAGCTGGAGGTGATAAAATGCGGGCTCAATGTTTGGAAGTAGCAGATACTTTTCAGGCAAATGTTATAGACAGTACACCAGAATCTTGTGTTTTTGAAGTTGTAGAAAGTACAGAAAAGATGGATGCTTTTATTAATTTAATGAAGCCGCTTGGTTTGGTGGATGTATCACGTTCAGGTGTGGTAGCCATTTCGCGCGGTTCAGAACCAATTTAAACGGCCTCCCAGGGCTATAGGCTAATTGACTTAACGTAATTGTAGGGATTTTAACCATGCGTGTTTTTTATGATCGTGATGCTGATGTTAATCTGATTAAAACCAAGAAAGTTGCCGTCGTAGGTTATGGCAGTCAAGGCCATGCCCATACTTTGAACCTTCGAGATAGCGGTGTTAAAGAAATTGCTGTTGCTCTTCGGCAAGGGTCTGGCTCAATTGCAAAGGCTGAAGCCGAGGGTATCAAAGTTATGAAACCCTCTGAAGCGGCTGCTTGGGCGGATGTGTTGATGATTTTGGCCCCCGATGAAATTCAAGCTGATTTATATACTGCTGAAATACATGAAAATCTTAAATCAGGTTCTGCAATAGCTTTTGCGCATGGTTTATCAATACATTTTGGTCTTATTAGCCCGCCTGAAGGTGTTGATGTATTTATGATTGCACCAAAAGGTCCCGGTCACACAGTTCGGGGAGAATATGCCCGTGGTGCGGGTGTGCCGTGTTTGGTTGCTGTTCATCAAGATGCTAGCGGTGCCGCATTGGACTTAGCGCTGTCTTACGGGTCTGCTATTGGTGGCGGCCGTTCTGGAATTATTGAAACCTCTTTTAGAGAGGAGTGTGAAACTGATCTTTTTGGAGAACAAACGGTTCTTTGTGGTGGCTTAACTTCTTTAATAACCGCAGCCTGGGAAACTTTAGTTGAAGCTGGCTATGCACCGGAAATGGCATATTTTGAGTGTTTGCATGAGGTAAAACTAATTGTAGATCTAATGTACGAGGGAGGGATAGCAAATATGCGTTATTCAATTTCTAATACTGCTGAATTTGGCGACTATGTGTCAGGCCCTCGCGTTATTGATGCTAGCGTTAAAGCCCGTATGAAAGAAATCCTTGATGATATTCAATCTGGTAAATTTGTTCAAGATTGGATGATGGAAAATAAGGTTGGCGCGCCGAGATTTAAAGCGATGAGGCGTCGTTCGGCAGAGCATGATATTGAGAAAGTTGGTCAGAATCTCCGTGATATGATGCCTTGGATCACAGAAAACGCATTGGTTGATAAAACTAAAAACTAAGTTCCTAATAATATAGAAAATCAGGTTAAATAAAAGGGTGCTTTATGAGCACCCTTTTATTTAACCTGGCTGCTATATTAACTAAATAATGCTAATTAAAAGCGATTAGAGAGATGTGAGAATTTTGGAAAACTTTAAGATCTTTATTCGTAAATTGTTTAACAATTAATTATCTTATATTAAGCTCAGATAATGATTGAAGTTACGCCTTATATTTCACTTTCAGATAACGAGATTGAAGAGAAATTCATTCGATCACCAGGGGCTGGAGGTCAAAAAGTTAATAAGACGGCTACGTCAGTTCAGTTGCGGTTTAATGCCAAGAAAAGTTCCGCCTTAACTAGTGATTTGTTTTTAAGATTAAAACGACTAGCGGGTCAGCGCATGACAAATTCTGGCGTTATTGTGATTACTGCGCATAAGTATTCTACACAGAAACAAAATCGTCAGGATGCGCTTCAGCGTCTAGTTAACTTGATCCGGAAAGTGGCTATTGTGCCGAAAGTGCGACGAAAGACTGCACCGACCCGGGGTTCCAATAAGCGTCGTTTGGATAGTAAACGGCAGAAAAGTAATATTAAAAAAGGAAGAGGCAGGCTCCGAAAGTTCGATTAATATACTTAAATAACGCTATAATCTGTGCGGCGCACATTTCTTTATTTTTTTCTACGATTAAGCATTTTTTGCGAGAGTTTTGAGGCTCGGCCAGGGGTAGACCACGGGCATCTTGCAATACAAATAGCACACCCTAAAGCTTCACCAAATGTTGGTATGCATTTATCGAAATCGACAAACCATTTATTGACACCGCGGACCATCTGTTTTTCTGAAAAAATTGCCCCGGGAGGGCATGCCTTTACACAGATTTGACAATTATTACAAAAATCTTCGGAGCCTATATCTCTCATTTGATCAGCGATCAGTGGCATATCTGTAGTTACTGCTGAAAGTCTAAAAGATGAGCCAAATTCACCATGTATCAAAGAGCCATGCTTGCCGAGTGTACCCATTCCTGCGTCAATAGCGGCCGGCACCATGCTTAGTGCCGATGCAAACGGCCCCGCCCATGGTTTAGCAAAGTACCCCTGACTGAGTATAAAATTGGTTAGTTCTCGGCAAACCCTAGCGGCACGATTATATTGACGCGCGACTTCAACCGGCGATTCTGGTTTCTCGAGACTTGCCGGTACTTTGTCGAGCTCCGCATGATCCATGGTAACACCAACAATAATAACCCAAGGTTCATCTATCCGATATCCTTCGTAGATATAATGTGGATCCATTTTAGTGATACGGACATCATCACCTTCATGGCAGAGGGTAAATTCTTTAATTGCCATTACCCATTCTTCGGCAGATTTTTCAATAATAGTTTGTGCTTTTTCAATTGTTTTGGGGCCACGTGCTGCATTACTACTGTAGTGCTCAACAATTGCGGGAGATCGTCTCTGGATATCAACAACTTCAGTTTGTAATTCGCCAAAGGCGTGTTTGTCGTGAGGATGCCAAAAAAAGGGGGATGGGCTTCTAATCTCCGTTTCGTTTAGGCCATTTACCGTATTACCAGAAACATCTGGAAAAAGTGCTTTAAAATCATCAGCAGTTTCAGGTAGTTTTTTTGGTTTTTGTAGATCTGTCATGGCGCTATAGTGAAGATGTAGGACCAACCCATCAATACCTAATTATATTTTTTAATATTCATAGTTTTTATTATTGTGGTTGTGATAATCAGTTTTCTAGGTTAAAAAACAGAATATTGGTTACTAAAATCGAATTATTCGACGAGCTAATTAAATAAAGGTTCTTTATTTAACAGCTATGAATTTTCATTCTATCCTGCCATTCTATGCCTTTGCTCCAAGCTAACATGTTTTCAGCACCAGGTTCTTTTTTATCAATATGTAAGACTGTTCGCCATGCTAGGCTCAGCATGCAAGACGTTACTGGCGGCCCCTCCCAATTTTTGCAATCTAGAATAGGCTGTAGTGTTGGCATTCCCGTGCCAAGCATCACGATTGCATCTATTTCTTTATTTTGGAGAGAGTATAAGGCTTCACTGCTACTATCTGCGCGAATACTATAGATCGGATGAAAATCGCTTTCATCATTATAAGTACTGGCAACTTCGGAAACTTCGAAACCAGCATTTTGCCAATAGCTTACACTGATCTTTGTTAAAGAAGCTGGGTATGGTGAAACTAATCCAATTTTTTTTGCGCCCAACGCATTAAATGAATCGGTTACTGCGCGCGCTGCTGTAACAAATTCGAAGCCCTTACTTTTCTTGATTCGTTCACATATCTCGGTCTCTTTTTTTTGACCAATAAGATAGGAGGCGCCTGTGCAGCCAAAAGCAACAGCTTGTATAGGAGCATTTGCAAATTGGTCGAGTGTCACTTCAATTTGGTTCGTATAGTCAACTAGTCGATCTTCCATTGCTTTTTTACTGCTTGTTAGACGGGCATTCAGCATTGTTACGCCAGCAGGCCATAATATTCTAAACTCAGGCTCTACAGTGGTATTGGCTTGAGGTGTTAATACACCAACGAGACCACGTTTTGCATATTCTAGTTCGGTCATTTTTATTAAGTCCACTGAGTTTTAATTATCTTTAGTTTATGACATTGTTACAGGTGAAAAACCATAATTTCAATTTATGGGCAAGGTCTTTAATATGTTAAAGCAAGCTAACGAGAAACGTATTTTAATAGTTGGGGGTGGTCCTGTAGGATTATTTGCAGCGACACGTTTGGTTGACTTTGGAATTCCGGTTATACTCATTGATAAAGCCTCACAGGTTAGTACTGATATCCGCGCCTCTACAATTCACCCACCTTCCCTGGAAATGATGGCGCCTTACGGGATTACAGACGAGATACTTGAGACAGGAATTAAAGTACCGCAATGGCAAATACGTAATCACGCTACGGGTGAAAGGGTTGTTTTTGATCTTAAGCATATAGCAGACAAAACTAAGTACCCGTACCGTGTGCAGTTTGAGCAAAGTAAAATTTGTGCAATCATGGATAGGAAACTCCAGGGTAGTCAGTTAGCCGATATTCGGTATGGAACAGAATTTGTGTCGTTCGACCAGAATAGCGCTGGTGTTTCAATCAATGTTAATACGGCAGCAGGACCAGATAAAATCCATGGCCAATTTTTAATTGCAGCTGACGGGGGTGCTAGCCCAATTAGGGAACAGTTAGGACTAACTTTTGAAGGATCTACGTATTCTGAGAGAACTGTGTTGGTTACAACACCCTTTCCCTTCCATGAGCATATTGATGGATTGTCGAGTGTTAGCTATTGTTGGGAAAAAAAGGGTAATTTTAGTCTCCTGCAATTACCCGACCAATGGCGAGCTAGCCTCTGTTTTCCAGAAAATATGTCACCTGATGCTGCTTTGGCGGATGAACACATCCAAAAACAACTTCATGTTATATGTCCAATTGGCGAGCCATTCGAAATCTATGATAAGCGTGTCTATCGTGTTCATCAACGCATAGTATCTAAATATGATCATGGTCGAATTGCTTTGGCGGGTGATGCCGCGCATATTAATTCGCCATCTGGTGGTATGGGCATGAATGGTGGCTTACATGATGCCCATGACTTGGCAGAAAAATTAAATCAGATTTGGCTAAGTGAAGATGAGTATATTTATTTTGATCTTCTTGGTCTTTATTCGCGCCAGCGAAAACCGATTGCCGAAGAGCAAATTATTAAGCAAGCTGATGAAAATTGTAAGCGCATGACGGAGAAGAACCATGAAAAGCGGCGAAAATCTCTAGATGAATTGCTAGATATCTCGAGCGACCCTGTAAAGTGTCGGGCTTTTCTATTGAAATCGTCGATGTTTGAAGGTTTGCGCCAGGCTTCACTTATTGAGTGACATTAAATATTTGGCATTTCTGCAATACGTGAAAAATAAAGGTTAGAAAATTCAACTAGTAGAAAAATAGAGTGAATTTGATGGGACAAACAATAGCTGAAAAAATTATCGCAAAAGCGGCTGGTCAGCAGACTGTTAAGCCGGGTGATATCGTTACCTGTAATGTCGATCTAGCTATGATCCACGATAGTGGTGGTCCGCGCCGGGTTAAACCTTTAATGGAAAAACTTGGGGTTAGCGTCTGGGATCCAAACAAGGTTGTTTTGATTTCCGACCATTTTACTCCCTGTACGGATGCTGAGAGCGCAAACATTCTTAAATTGACAAGAGAATGGGCAGCGGAACAGGGTATTATTAATTTTTATGATCAACAGGGGATTTGTCATGTGGTAACTCCTGAGCGTGGGCACATTCACCCTGGAATGTTTGCTGTCGGTGGTGACAGCCATTCACCGACGGGCGGAGCTTTTGGTAGTTATATGTTTGGAATTGGTGCAACTGATATGCTTGGTGTCCTTGTCACGGGTCAGACTTGGATAAAAGTGCCCGAGACTATTAACATTAAATGGTCTGGAGATTTTGGTGTTGGAATAGCAGCTAAAGATATGGCCCTTAAAATGTGTGCTACGCTCGGCATGGATGGTGGAGATTATCAGTCAATTCTGTACTCAGGTGATACAATAGAAAATTTGGATATGATGGAACGCATGACGTTGAGTAATATGGCAGCGGAACTCGGTGCGCAATCTGGTCTGATCGAGCCAGATGAAAAAACTGTTGATTATATTAAGTCAGTGGGAGGTGTTCCCGGCGATTGGCAGAATTTTAAGAGTGATCCAGATGCGAACTATAGCGTTTCACATGAATTTAGTGCTATAGATTTAGAACCGCAGGTAGCCGTACCACATAGCCCAGCGAATGCAGTAGCTGTTGGAGACGTTGGAAAGGATCAGATTGATCAATTTTATATTGGTGCATGTACTGGGGCTAAATTAAATGACTTGGAAATGGCGGCCTCTGTTCTCAAGGGTAAGAAAATTGCTGCTGGCAAACGTCTTACAGTTGCACCGGCCTCTTCGCGCATCCTGACCCAAGCGATCAAGCAGGGGATAATCGAAGTTTTACTAGAAGCTGGAGCAGGTTTGTTGCCTCCTGGCTGTGGGGCTTGCGCAGGTTACGGAGTAGGTGTTTTAGCAGAGGATGAAGTTTGCCTGGCTTCAACTGCCCGGAATTTTCAAGGTAGAATGGGGGCGAGTACTTCTAAAGTGTATTTAGCATCGCCTTACACGGTTGCCGCCAGTGCGATACGGGGACATATCTCAGACCCAAGAGAGGAGCTATTATAATGTCCAGTCGTGTTTGGAAGTTTGGAGATGATATTAATACAGATATTTTAGCACCGGGTATATACATTAAATTACCCCTAAACGAACTTGCACAGCATTGTCTTGAGTCCATTGATCCTAGTTTTGCTTCTAGGGTATGTGAAGGAGATATCATTGTGGCGGGCAATAATTTTGGGATGGGTTCAAGTAGAGAGCAGGCGCCTCAAGTTTTGAAGGAACTTGGTATTACTGCGGTTATAGCGGCTTCTTTTGGCGGTATATTTTATCGTAATGCTTTTAATCTCGGCTTGCCCGCGATAATTTCTAAAGATTTCACAAAAATCGCTGCAGACCATCAAATTGAACTTGATATTAAAACTGGAAGAATTTGTAATATTACTACAGGTCAAGATTTAGTTGGAGAAAAAATACCGGAAAATTTATTGACACTTATTGAAGCTGGCGGGCTTGTGCCTTACCTGGAAAGTGATTTGAATAATAAGTAATTAAGGAGTGGCCATGTCGCCGCAGAAAATCTTAAGAGATCGTCTCGACCAGGATAAAATTATACTTACACCAGGTATATATGATGCTTTTGGAGCAATGATGGCTGAGCGGGCTGGTTTTGAGGCGCTTTACCTGTCCGGGGCTTCGATAGCTTATACAAAATTAGGCCGCCCAGATATAGGACTCGTAACCTTGGACGAGTTGGCGTCTGTTGTAGGAACAATTCGTGAGCGGACAGACTTACCTACAATCGTTGATGCGGATACGGGGTTTGGTAATGCGCTCAATGTTCAGCGCACTGTAAAACTCTTGGAGCGCAATGGTGCCTCTGGTATTCAACTGGAGGATCAGTCTCTGCCAAAACGCTGCGGACACCTTGATGGTAAAATGCTGATAACTGCAGATGAAATGAATGGTAAAGTCAAAGCAGCTCTCGATGCGCGTATGGATGAAAATACTGTTATCATAGCAAGGACAGATGCTATTGGGGTTGAAGGCTATGAGAGTGCCATGGATCGCGCAGTTGGTTATGTCGAGGCAGGAGCTGATGTCTTGTTTATTGAAGCTATGCAAAATACTGAACAAATTGCAGGGGCTATAAAACAATTCGGAGGCAAAGTTCCGTTATTAGTAAATATGGTTGAAGGTGGTAAAACTCCAATGGCGCCAGCTTCTGAATTGGAAGAAAAGGGTTTTTCGATTGTAATATTTCCCGGTGCTTTGGTTCGTGTGCTTGCTCATGCTGCGGAGAATTATTTTAATTCGCTACTCAAGCATGGCTCAACTTTGCATCACAAATCTCAAATGTTTGATTTTAATGAGCTAAATGAACTTCTAGGCACGGAAGAAATGCTTGAAATAGGTAATCGTTACACAGATGGTGGAGATTAAGATGCAAAAACTCGACCCTGTGATGCTGGCTGTCCTTAAAGGACGGTTGGAGCAAATTGCGGATGAAATGGATGCGACGCTTTTTCGTAGTGCGTTTAATCCAATAATAGCTGAAGCTCATGATGCCAGTCATGGGCTCTACCATGCCAAAACTGGTGAGACCTTAATTCAAGGCAAGTCTGGCCTACCCGTTTTCGTTGGAGCTATGTCATTTGCGGTAAAAATGGTGATCGATAAAGTTGAAGTCGAAAATATTGTTCTCAAACAGGGTGATGTTTTCGTATTTAACGATCCTTATGAAGGTGGAACTCACCTTTCAGATTTTAAACTCGTAAAGCCTTTCTTTCATGAGGGCGAGATTTTTTGCTTCTTAGCTTCCGTTGGCCACTGGCACGACGTAGGTGGAAATGTGCCAGGTAATTATAATCCCGTTGCAACGGAGTGTTACCAAGAAGGCATGCTAATCCCTCCAGTGTTTCTTTATAAGGAAGGTGTTCTCAATGAAGATATTATTGCAATTTTACAATCTAATTCGCGCCTACCAGGCAGTCTTTATGGTGATCTGAATGGACAAGTTAGCGCTCTTGATCTCGGTGATCGAAGATTAAAGGATTTGCTTCAAGAATATGGTAAAGAGAAAATTACATCTGCTTTAGTTGAACTGAATCAAAGTGCTGCCAGGCTCATGGCGAGTTATATTAGTGATCTTCCAAACGGTACTTACTCGGCTGAAGATTGGCTCGACAATGATGGTATTATCGATGAGCCGCTAAAAATTGGCCTTGATATTATTATTGCTGATAACCGAATGACTTTGGATTTTTCTAGAACATCGGCTGCATGTGATGGACCAGTAAATATCTCGCGTTCTACGTGTATTGCGTCTTGCTATGTTGCGCTTAAGCATATTTTTCGTGAGGTTCCGGCCAATGCTGGAGTGCTGGAGCCGATTGATTTTATAATTCCAGAAGATAGCTTACTAAGTGTTGGTCGCCCAAAACCCGTTTGTGGTTATACTGAGACAATTCTTCGTGTTATCGATGTTATGTTTCAGGTGATTTCTCAAGTTGCTCCAGAAATGAGTAATGGCTGTGCATACGGAACCATCAATGCATTATCAATGGCAGGTTATCGTAAGAATGGCGTTCGCTGGGTTATGTTTTCTTTCTTTGGCGGCGGCCACGGCGGCCATCCTAATGGTGACGGTCTGAATCATGGAAATGCGCCAATTTCAACAGCCACCATTCCCCCACTGGAAATCTTGGAGGCTGCCTATCCAATCCGTTTTACCCGATGGGCCCTCAGGCCAGATAGTGGTGGGCCAGGTAAAAACCGTGGTGGTTGCGGTGCAATTTATGAGATTGAATTACTTGAAGAAAAAGCTGATGCTTTTTTGTTTGGCGAACGAGGCAAATTTGGCCCGCCCGGTGTTATAGGGGGTGAGAGCGGAGCTCTAAATAAATTTAGTTATCCGACTGGCGTCAATGGTGAAACATCACCCCCGATGGTTTCTAAGATGGTTGGCATTCATCTGGAGCAAAATCAGCGTATACGTCTGGAAACGCCGGGTGGTGGAGGCTACGGCGATGCTTTTGAGCGAGATCCAAAACTTGTTGCCGAGGATGTGCGACTTGGTTATGTAACGGCTAATTCAGCATTTGAAAACTATAGATGTTCGGTATCTGATGACGGGATCCTTGATCAACAAGAAACTGACCGGTTGCGAGAAACGAGCTAAACATGGTCAGTAAACCAAAAAGATCTAGGACAGTCGTTGGGGTCGATGTAGGCGGTACCTTTACAGATGTGTTTTTCCTGAATGAAGTTGATGGTTCGTGTGATGTGGCGAAGGTGCCTTCAACTCGCAGTGATCAATCTGTTGGAATCCAAGAAGGGATTGCACAACAATTAAAAAAGCTCTCTGAAGTTTCTCTAATAATTCATGGTACCACTGTTGGAACCAATGCACTTCTCGAACGCAAAGGAGCTAAGACTGGAATTATCACAACGCGGGGATTCCGTGATGTAATAGAAATGCGAAGACGCGATCGGCCGGAAACATGGGGTCTTTGGGGAATGTTCGAGCCGATTGTATCCCGTGAACTGCGGGTTGAGGTTGATGAGCGGGTTTTGGCTGATGGTACGATCCTTACTCAACTTGATGCAAGTGATGTGAAATCAGCAGCGGGGAAACTACTATCCCTTGGGGCCGAATCCGTTTGCATATTTTTTATAAATAGCTACGCCAATGACACTAATGAAAAACTGGCAGTTAAAACTCTAAAAGAAATATGGCCAAACGACCACATTACATCTTCTTCTGAAATACTTCCGGAAATCCGGGAATTTGAACGTTGTTCGACTGCAACTTTAAATGCTTATTTGCAGCCTCCTATTGGTGATTACCTTGAGCGGCTTGAAGGGGGGCTGCAGAAAGGCGGATTTGGTGGTGAAGTATTAATTGTGCAATCTAATGGTGGCGTAATGTCAGTTAATATGGCCCGATCGTTTCCAGTCCGAACGGCATTGTCTGGTCCAGCAGCGGGCGTCATCGCCGGAGCTTATATTGGTGTGAGTGCTGGATTTCCAAATCTTATAACATGCGATATGGGAGGGACGAGCTTTGACGTGTCTCTCGTTGCCGATGGTGAAAGCGCGCTTGCTGCACAAACAGCAGTGGACTTTGGTATGGTAGTTCGTACGCCAATGATAGAAATCACAACAATTGGTGCAGGTGGCGGCTCAATAGCATCTGTTGATAGAGGTGGCTTGCTACAAATTGGGCCTGAAAGTGCAGGATCTGATCCCGGACCCGTTTGTTATGGGCAAGGTAATGATCGTCCAACGGTGACAGATGCTAATGTTGTCTTGGGGAGGATCAATGCAGAAAAACCAATCGGCGGTAAGTTAGCTCGCTTGGATGTTGACGCAGCCAAAAAAGCAATAAAGATACACGTTGCTGATTTGTTGGAAATCGAAATTATGGACGCTGCTGAAGCTATTATTAGGGTTGCTAATGCAAAGATGGCGGGCGCTATCCGTTTGGTTTCTGTGGAACGCGGACATGATCCTGAAAAATTTGTTGCTATGCCATTTGGCGGTGGGGGCGCTTTACATGCTGGTGCGCTTATAAAAGATGTTGGTTTATCAAAAGCTCTGGTGCCACGCTATCCCGGCGTAACGAGTGCATTAGGTTGTATCATCGCTGATATGCGGTTTGATAGGGTACATACAATTAATGCTGTACTTGATGATCTCGACATTAGAAAACTTGCATCTGAAATAAAAAAGACAGCAGAAGATGGTCAAAAACGTTTGGTTGAGGCTGATGTAACGTTTGACGGTGTAGAGCATTTAATTGAATTGGATATGCTTTATTTAGGACAAACCCATACTGTAGCGGTCAGGTTACCTGTTGGATTAGAAGATATTAAAAGTAGTTTGAATACTAACGTTATTCGCACCGCTTTTGAAAATACATATGAAAAAGTTTTTGGACGGTTATTGCATAACATTGGAATAAGGGTCCTTAACCTTAGAGTAACCGTGATTGGCCGTCGGCCAAAGTTTGATTTATCAATCCTCGGTCCTTCAGGTGATTATACAATTGAGGAAGCTAAAATTGATTCTCGAGAAGTTTGGTTTGAAGGTAAATGGCGGCAAACAGACGTGTATAGTCGTTTAAATCTTCCTAAAGAGCAGGTTGTGTCGGGTCCCGCCTTACTAGAGCAACCGGATACGACTATATTTATAGATCCTGATCTAGAAGGTAAAGTCGACCAATTTGGCAATTTAATTATTTCTCGAAAGAATGTTTGATGAGTAAAACGACAGCACTTGTTCTTATTGATATGCAGAACGATTTCATACATCCGGAGGGTGCTTATGCCCGGGGTGGGGCAACATCAGATTATATTGCTGCACTACCCAAGGCGTTAAAGCCAGTTGCGGAGGTTGTTCGACGGGCAGGTGGTTGGATAGTTTCGACACATTTCACTTTAGTGCCTGGAAAAAATAGTAAACCTTTTATTGCTGATCACTTGTTAGAACTACGCCCCTTTCTTGCTGAAGGTGATTTTTCCCCTGGGAGTTTTGGTCATAGGCTTATTGATGAATTAGCTCCGGCAGATTTATTGGTAGAAAAAATAGCCTATTCAGCGTTTTATATGAGCCGCATGGACTGGATGTTAAAACAAGCTGGGATTGAACATTTGATATACGGCGGTATTGTTACGAATGGCGGTGTGGCTTCTACTGTTAGAGATGCCCATGTGCATGGCTACCGTAATACTGTATTATCTGACGGGTGTGCGGCTTTTGATGCGAAAATCCATAATATTTCTATCGAAAGTTTGAAAACTGTTGCTGAAATAAAAACTTGTGGGGAAATACTCAATTTACTGGAGGGTCGAAGGCGTGAATAATATAAATAAACAAAGTTTGCAGGCGTGGTTTCGTGCTCATTCGCAAAGCCGTTTGGGTCGGGACTATATCAATGAGAGGTTTGTGGCTAAGAAAACTGCGCTCGTTGTCGTTGATATGCAGAATTATTTTATGAAACCAGGTTTTTTAGCAGCTTGTCCGATGGCTATCGAAATTGTTTCCGTAATTAACGAGATGGCAAGTGATTTGCGGGAGAAGGGTGGTACTGTCGTTTGGATACAAACTACGGCTGCCCCTGAAGCAACTAAAGATTGGAGTATTTATAAGGAACTATATACCTCGAAAAATTGGGAACGCAGGAATACTGAGCTCGCCGAGGACCATGAGGGGTACGAAATTTGGCCAGAATTAATGGTATCCGATACAGACCTTCGGGTTAAAAAGTCTCGTTTTAGTGCATTCATTGCCGGTTCGTCTGACATTGACACGCAGTTAAAAGCCTTGAATATAGATACTTTATTGATATCGGGTGTTGCCACCAGCGTTTGCTGTGAAGCTACTGCACGTGATGCGATGATGCTGAATTATAGAACTACGATGGTGTCGGATGGCCTTGCATCGATGACTATTGAAGCTCATGAGAATGCTCTCAAAGCTTTATACGGGATGTTTGCTGATGTCCAAATGTGTTCGGAAATTAAATCCAAACTCGTATGATGATAGTATTAGTTAAAATATTTATGAGAAAAAGTTTCGCGGTATCTTTTAAAAGATTAAACATATGGTATAATAATCTCAAAGATAATAATTATACATAAACGCACTAGATTTATGAAAATAGAATAAATGCTATTCTATCGGAATAATTTTTGAACAGTGGAGGAGTTAAATTATGAAGATATTCAAAATCTCAATATATAGCTGTGTGGTAGCCTTGACATGCTTTTCAGCAGCACTATTTGGTTTGCCAAACAAGAGTAATGCAGAAACAAAATTAACACTCATCTATCCTTTTCCCGATTTTCTCCAGTATACGAAAAATTGTAAGGCATTGGCGAAAGAGATCAATAAACGTGGTAAAGGTGTTATCAAAATTGAAGTTTTGCCATTCAATTCAATTAAGATGTTTGCCCAGGCACCAGCAGTCAGTAAGGGCCGGGTCGATTTGAACTGTATACCCGCCGCTTTTTATGCGAGAGCTGTTCCTGAATTAGAGGCCGTCTCAACGGCGAGTTCCACAGTGGAGCAAGCACGAAAGTCTGGTGGAATTGATATGTTGGATAAGCTCCAGCAAAAGTATTTTAAGGTTAAGTATTTAGGCTGGACAACGGACGGCAATAAATTTCGAATTTACATGAAAAATAAGCCAAAGTTTGGGTCTAATGGCCTTGTAGATTTTAGTGGTGTTAAGCTTCGGGGTAATCCAATTTATGGGGCATTTTTGAAGGCTATGGGAGCCACAACGCATAGTTTACCCGCAACTGCAACTTATGGCGCCCTAGAAAAAGGCGTTGTTGACGCGGCAGCTTGGGCGACAACAGGACTCAGGGGTCTTAAGTGGGATAAAATGCTTCGGCATGCGATCGAACCTGATTTTTATGCTACGGATATTGGCTGGATTATCAACCTTAAGAGATGGAATGGTTTGAGTGCCAAGGCAAAAAATGTTCTACAATCAACGGTTAAAGAATATGAATTAGCGAATAGAAATGGTTTGCTAAAACTTCAGACGGCAGAAAGAAAAGCTTTAATCAGTGGTGGAATGAAATTCCATACTGTTCCTGACCCTAAAAAATACTTAAAGCTGGCGGTCGACTCGGCTTATGAGAGAATGGTCGGACGCTTAAAGAAAGCTAAAAGAAGTACAGATCATATATCTAAACTTCGGGCTGCATGGCAGCAGTAGCAAAAAAGTTAAAAGTTATTGTACTAATTGTTTCTTAAGCAATCTTGTATGTTTAAACTTTTAGATGATATTTGGGGTAAGGTACTAGCGGGATTAATGGGCATAGCTGCAATCTATGTCACCTTAATAATGTTCGCCATTGTTTACACTAGCGGGTTTCGTTATTTGGGTTTTTCTTATTCCCCTCTTACCATCCCATTTATTGAGTATGGCTTTATTTACATATTATTTCTTGGATCACCCTTTTTAGTAAGGATGCGGGGGCATGTTTATATTGAAATGCTCACGGCCGCACTGGGTGATTTTCAACGGCTCATTGTATCAAGATTAATTTGCCTATTGGCAGGTGGCGTTTGCCTCACCTGGGCTTGGTACACCGGGCTTCTTTTTCTCGAGCGTTATGAAGATATTATGGCTTATGACGAGCTTCGAGCTCAATGGGATATTCCGCTTTGGATTAGCACATTACCTTTCCCAATAGGATTTTTTCTTATGTCAATTGAATTCTTTCGTTTTGTATTTATCGCAGAACCTATGCATACGGGTTTAGCAGGTATTGCTAGCGATCGGATAGAACTTGAAGAAACCAAGCGAGACTTGGAGGGCTTGAGCTAGATGGAATGGTACTGGATTTTATTCTTATTGCTTGGTTCTATACTTTTTCTCATGTTCGTTGGGGTGCCCATAGGGATTGCCTTCATATTTGTGAATTCAGTAGCGGCATTTTTTCTTTACGGAAGATTTGGAAGTTTTGACGCTAATGTATCAGCTAGCATTGGCCAGCTTACGGATAACGCATTTGCTAATATGGCAATCTTTGCGATTGTCCCGATACCGATGTTTTTATTAATGGGGGAGCTTTTTTTTCATTCAGGACTCGCAAAGAGAATGTTTGATGCAATTGAAAATCTGATGGGAAGTATCCCCGCGCGTCTTTCTTATGTGACTGTAGCTGGCGGAACCGCTTTTGCCACACTTTCTGGATCATCGATGGGTTCAACGGCTCTTCTTGGCACCTTAATGGTGCCTGAAATGGAAGAGCGGGGCTATGACAAGAGTATGTCGATTGGTCCAATACTTGGCACTGGCGGATTGGCTATGTTAATTCCACCATCTGCCCTGGCGGTTTTGCTTGGAACTTTGGCAGAACTAGATATTGGTAAGTTATTAATAGCAGGTGTTTTGCCAGGTTTAATTTTAGCCACTATGTACGCAATACTCATATATGTGAGGGTCACATTAAAACCATCCTTGGCGCCCTCTTATGAAGTGAAACGAATTCCTTGGTCAACAAGAATAAAGTATTTTCTGGTTGATGTGGTTCCGATGGTTTCAATTATTTTTCTCGTAATTTTATTAATAATGTTTGGGATTGCTACCCCATCGGAATCGGCAGCATACGGATCCCTGAGTGTAGTTATTTTATCGTTTATTTATTTACTTATTATTCCTTTGCTCCAAGGAGATCTTGATAAAGTCAAAATATTCTGGCCAAATTTCCAGGTAGCCATGTGGAAGTCAATGTGGGGGGCAAGTAGAGTAACGATAATTGCATTAATGATCCTCTTCGGGTCCAGCTTGTTTTCAAATGTTCTCGCCGGTTCTGGTGCTAGCGTTAAGCTGATTGAATGGGTTACGAGTTTTGAAATTTCTGGACTTGGTATGTTAATGGCGATGTTTGTCATTCTATTATTTTTAGGGATGTTTATGGATCAGTTAGCGATGATGTTGCTTACTGTTCCTATTTTTTTCCCTATTATGGCTGGTTTTGATCTAGGAATGGGCCCTGAAAAGCAAGTGATATGGTTTGCTGTGATAATGTTGTTAGCGATGGAAATAAGTTTTACGACGCCACCTTTTGGTCTCCTGTTATTTGTTATGCAGGGCGTCGCGCCGTCTGGTACTAGGTTCGTTGAGATTTGTTTAGCCGCTGTTCCATTTATGCTGTGTGCCATGGCTTTAGTAGTGTTAATTATCATTTTCCCAAGTATTACAACTTGGTTGCCATTTTTGACTAAATGATCCTTACCTCGTTATGTAACGTATTTTATTCGGACGAATAAATTACTTAATGGTCAGTCTTTGTTCGAGAATATGCCGCTGGATTTTACCTGAAGTACTCCGAGGTATTTCATCATTCTTCAAAAAATGTACCTCTTTAGGTAATTTATACTTAGCAATTCGGTCGCGACATAGATCAATTATATCGATGCTTTTTATTTTATCTGAATTACTGGCGACAAAAGCTACAGGGACCTCTCCCCAACGTTCATCAGGTTTACGGACTACAGCTACATCAATAATTCTATCATCTACCATTATATGCTGTTCTATTTCTGCAGGATAAATATTTTCACCACCTGATTTGATCATATATTTAACTCTATCGACAAAATCGAGCAGTCCTTCAGGCGTTCGTCTAAACACATCTCCCATATGAAACCAGCCATTACGAAAGGCTTCCGCATTCGCCTCCTCGTTCGCCCAATAACCTGAAAATAAACTAGGTCCTCTAATGGCTAGTTCACCGGGCTCGCCATCTTTAACGTCATTGTCATTTGGATCCACCAAACGAATTTCACAAAAGTTATTTTGTTTTTTTGACAAAACCTCAGGAGCAATACCAATCGGTATCAGATTGCCAGAAGCTGGGGGGTTGCCTGTTTCGGTTGAGCCAAACGTATTAAAGTAAGGTGCATCCAATAATATGGTAATTTCTTTTAACATCGATCTTGGGACTAAATCTGCCATGGCTCCTATTAAACCAATAGGTTTTGGCTTGGCATTTGATAATTTTAACTGATTGATAAAGTCCTCAATCATACCCGGTACGACTGTCAGGTAATGCACCGGATACATTTCAATAGATCTGATTATTTCATCGGGCTGGTATCCATCAATAATAACGACTTGACCGCCACGTAAGAGGGTAGCAATGCTAAAATCGTTTGAGCCCATATGAAATAGTGGCGTCCAGGCAATGAAAGTGTCATTTTTGGGTGCTCTCGTTTCTTCAGCGAAAATCAAGGCTCTGGTTATAATCGCGCGGTGACTGATAAGGGCGCCTTTAGGCAGGCCCGTTGTTCCACTGGTAAATATTATTACTAATCCATTCTCGGCATCAACTAAGTCTGTTGGTTCTTCATTTGATGAGTTGCGAAGTAAATTCTCGTATTCAGTGTGGAATAAAATATTTTGTACTTCGCCACTGTTTGGCAATAATTCTTGGAATTCAATAGCGGAAAAAATTAATTTAGGTTGGGTTAGATCGAGACAATGTTTTACTTCTTCCCTGGCTAATCGCCAATTTAAACTAACTAGAATAGCACCTATTTTTGCACATGCTAACTCCACCTCAAGAAATGCTGCACAGTTACGGGCTATTAACGCGATACGGTCTCCATGTTTTAGATTCTTATCTAATAAACCATTTGCTAATTGATTAACTCTATCATTCAATTCCCTGTATGTAATCCTACGATCATATTCAATAATCGCATTGTTATCTGGCGATTGATCAGCAATACCTTTGAAGAGCCTACCGATATTTGTCGCACTTGCCTGCAGGATCGTCTGAGATGGTTGGTAACTATTATTTGAGCTTGTCATATACCTGCTCAAGCCTTCTCCGTTAATGCCAGTACTCTAACGGGACTGCCTGAGCCTTGGCGTATTTTTAAAGGTGGTGTAATTATTACTGTTTATCTAAATTAGTGAGCGCAGGGAGCCCAAACCGGCCGTTTCCATGCATTAGATGATGACAGGGCATCGGTACCGTGAAGTGGGCAGCTTGACCTGCGTCCGTACCGACCGCTTCACATCCAAAGCCAACAACATCGCGTTGATCTATGAGCCAAGGTATTAAATTCTGATGTGGACCTGGCGTATGGGCGCCTTCTTCATCTAGATTCAGGTATTCAGCTGGGTCTTTTTTAAGGGACCAATCGGTCCTCATGAGCAACCAAGAACGCGGGGGTATTTTACCGTTATTTTTTTCCCAAGTCTCAACATCTTTGGTGGTTAGAAGATAATCGGGGTCCTTGTTTGCTAGGCATGTGCTATAAACATGTCCGGTGAAATTGTATCTGTAGCGTTATTGGGTAAGTTTTTTCCCGAGATCCAGTGAATTGGTGCATCAAAGTGTGTGCCGGTGTGCTCTCCACAGGAAAAATTATTCCAATAAGTCGCAGGGCCTCTGGCATCGTATTTAGAAATTTCCTCCATTCGGAATGGCCAAGATTGCCCTAACTCTGGCGGTAATACGATCGTTGGGACCTTTCGGTCGAGTGTCATGGTCAGGTCGACAACGTTGATGCTGCCACCTGTTATACAGCCTAACAAACTTGTGTATTTTCCCCATTTTGATTGAGTGTTGTTACAATTTAATCGTTCGTTCTATTTCTTTAGGGTTTTCTGCCAGACGCTGAATTATTTCCTCTGCCACTGCGCCAATCGGAATATCTTCTAAGCCACGCTGGAGCGATTCAACTATCCGTTTTGCTACGGTTGCGGGCACAAGCTTGGGAGGTGGCGCTAATTGATACCATTCGTCTTCGATTGGTCCAATAAATGTATTGACTACACGAACGCCCCCATCTGCAAGTTCAGTTCTTAAGCATTGTGAAAGGGACAACGCCGCGGCTTGAGAGGCGGAATATGTACCTAATAGCGGATTATTTATCCACGCATATGCCGATAAAATATTTAGCCAAGCTGATGCACCATGATGATAAGCAGCTAAGCGCATCAACCCATGGTAATGTATTTCCATTTCGTCATGGGAGGTGTTGATGTCAAACCGATCTAATACGCCGCCCATACGCAGATGGTAACTGTTATTAACCATTATTTCTACTTTATCACCGATCATGGCGGCTAATTCCTCAACAGAGTCGGTGTCGGTAACGTCGAGAGGATAAGTAGTTGTTTTGTCCATGGCCTTTATTGCGTCGAGATGGATACTAGCTCGCCACGGTTGGGAGTGTCCGACAAAAATATCCCTTGCGCCGGCTTTTGTAAAAGCTTTCGCGAGTTCAAGACCGATTTCTGTCTTCCCATCAACTATTAAAACTCTTCTATCTTTTGGGTCAAAAGCCATTTCACGTAACTGCAAATCATCTTCCTCCCGAGCTATTGGTTTTTCAGGTCTCGCCGTTATAGCAGCGTTTCCGGATCGATCGATTGCGAGCGACATACGAACTCGGTCACCTTGGACACAGTCTTCTGCCAAGTGAACAACAATTGATGGTCCAGCATCAGCAACTATAATTCCGAGGCGCCATGGAAGACGATCCCTAAAGAAAATATCATTTGAATGTTGCAACGTTGTTTCTGCAAGAAGTTTTCCTCCATTTCCCACGTCTTGCCATTTTAACCTATCGCTTAAACAACTACCACAGAACTGTTGAGGTGGGTATTGAACTTTTGAACACTCCTGACAGACTTGCAGTGCAAACCTACCCGAAGCAGCCATTGCGGCTAATCCCTGGGCTTCCCGAGAACGCTGTCTTGGGGGGGTGCTCGGTTTTCGGGTGCGTTTTACCGGGTCTTTTCTTTTCGGTGTTGGTAAAAGAGTAGTCATATTATCCCCTTTCCAGTATTGCCGCCGATGTACACAAACCACGGTCATAGTTAATCATACCAAAACAGGATACCAGTCCATGTTTGGCTTTTTCTACTTGATGACCTTGAGTTTGTTGGGTCAACTGCCTAATTGTTTCGACAACGCCTAAATAACCCCCACCAGCACCTGCTTGACCCACCGATAATTGTCCACCAGAAGTATTCACGGGAAAGTTGCCGTTTACCGTAAGATCCTTATCACTTAAAAAATTCGCAACTTCTCCTTTTTTACAAAACCCTAAATCTTCGATTTGCATGAAACAAATAACGGGATAGTCATCATATGCCTGCAGAAAATTGATATCTTCGGGACCAATTCCGGCCTGACTATAAAATTCATCAACATCCAGTGCCCATCCACCTCGAAATTGGACCGGGTCATCTGGAAACGCATTATGGCGTTCGATTGTTGAAAGTATGGTTGTATAAGGAATATGGAGCGACTGAGCCCTTTCGTCACTCATAACCAAAAAGGCCTCGGCTCCGGCGCACGGCATTACACAGTCGAACAGTCGGATAGGATCAGCGATCAATCTCGCATTTAGGTATTGCTCCATTGTGAGCGGCTTTTTCATCATGGCATGAGCTACTGGAAGTGCGTTATCCCTTTGTGCAATACATAATTTACCAAAATCTTCGCGGCTTACACCAAATTCTCGCATATAGTAATCAGTCAAGAATGCAAAGCTCGAGTTAGGCCCGCCTGATCCGTACGGATAAACAGCATCGTTCGCAAATTGACTGAAAGTCGCGATGGTATCCCTGAAAGTATCAACGTGGTTTGTATCGGCGCCTATACATGCTATTAATTCTGCATCACCCGCTTGAATTGCCCGAGCTGCGCGACGCAGAGCTACAACGCCACTCGCACCACCCATGGGTATATGATCCAACCAACGTGGGGAAACGCCAGCATGTTGCATGAGACCGACCGCACTGTCTGGTGCCAAGGTGAAGCTTGATATTTTCGATTTTGGCGGATTTTATTAACTCAGCTATGCTTCTGCCACAAAACCATTGCGCGCTTCTGAGGGAGTAACGACTATACGGTATGGTTACAGGTGCACAGACAGCAATTCCGTCATAATTTTGTCTTTTTTTGACCAATTTATAGTCCTTTTGGATTAGTCATAAATTCTTCTATGAGCGCCGCTTCCGGTTTTGCAAAGTCACTTGTTCGGCTCACCGATAATCCAGTTAGGCGTTTAAGCTTTATGGCCATTTCTGTCATTTTGATCAAAATAGGTATCCCGTTGATAACTGGCGCACCGCTAATTTTATGATTGAATGCGCCGCTGAATAATAGCATTGGAATTCCTCCTCCGGGAATTAATACGTCTACTCCCTGCGAGACTAAAGGCTGTGCCTGTTCTTCAAATAATTCCATAACCTCATTTAGCCCATCTTCTTTATCAAATGCAGCAAGAATAGATCCGGGCTCAAAGCTCATTGCATGTACACCTGTGACCCTTTCTCTGAGGCCATATTTGCCGATTTGATGATGAAACCAGGATATATATTTTGGATTAATAGTTATGATTCCGATTTTTTGCCCTAATTGACATGCATATAGCATTGAAGCCTCACCCAGAGAGTGCACTGGGATCTCGACAGAAGCCCGTGCTTCATACAAGCCTGCATCCTGGAAGTGACCAATTGCAAAACCATCGTATTTCTCTCGATCAGCTATAATAGCATTTGATATCATTTCTCTCGCACACCTAAACTCTGATAATGAATGAGCGTAAGCATCTGGCGGCGAAATTCCCTTGATATCGACGGTCGTACCCTCGTCGACAATTTTATTGACATGTTCTTGTAAATGTTTCCAATAGCTTCCAGCCTGCTCTTTACTGGTATAGCTCTGATATGCAATCCGAATAGATTCCATGCTATTTTTCCCTCAGTTAACATTGTTTTATATTTTAGTCACTAGTAAGATTTAATCAAAAAATTATGTCAGAAAATCCCTTGGATTTTAATTTTTGATGTCTTTGAGAATTCGCTGACTAGAGCGGGCTAGCAGAATTTTCTTCTTCTCTATCCCTCGATAAGCTAGTTTTCCGTTTCGTTTTTTGATTTTTCCAGAAATTATAACAGTGTCAACATTTGATCCATTAGCATGGAATACAACGGCCTCAACTGCGTTGTTTACGGGAAATAAATTTAGATCGTTTTTGTTTATTAAAATAATATCTGCTTGCTTGCCTGGTTTAAGAGAGCCAACTTTTCTATCTAATTTCAGGGCTTTGGCAGAGCCGATTGTGGCCCACGCTAAGGCTTCTCTGGGCTTGATTGAGAGTTTTTGTGCAGGCATTTTTGTTTTGCGTGCGACACGTTGATTATCTAGGTTCCGCTGAGTTTGCATTGTCATTCGCATTATCGTGAACATATCGCCGGAGATATTGGACTCCACATCTACACCAATAGACGGCTGCACACCCAATTCACGGAGCCGTCCGGTTAGGGGTGTCCCGTGCCCCATTTGTAGTTCAACTTCTGGTGTCACTGTTATTGAAGCGCCTGAATCGACTATCAGTTTTAGTTCTCTAGTACTTAAATACACACCATGTACGAGGTTGTGATTTGTTCCTAATAATTTCATTTTGGCTAGTTTTTGATAGCCATCTTTATTCATACGGTTGGGCGCTCCCCACACATGTGCGGAGATAATCAGATCTAAATCTTTTGCCAACTTGAAATCATGTTCAGTAACTTCCCAAGTTGAAAAGTCAGGGCCTAAAGCTGCCATAGCTAGTGTTATTAGTTTGTTATCTGAGGCAAAAATACCTTTGCGTAAACGTTCTAATTCAGAGCGTGGGTGCGGCATATGCGTATATGGCAACTGACCTTTTTTAGCATCTGGCTTTGGGGAACCATGGCCAAATACTGCTCTTATGCCTGTTTCTTGAAGGCCTTTAATTGCGGCGTCTGTGTGGCACGGTGTAGCGTTATTATGACACCAATCGAATATTGTTGTTGCTCCATTGCTAATTTGGTTAAGGGAGCCGATGAGATTACCAAGATAAGTATCATTCGCTGTGTACCGCGGTGCTATATTAGCGTGCATACCATGTAAGTATTCTGGTATGGACCAATTTCCAGCAATACCCCTGAGGCCTGTCTGCCATGTGTGAATATGAGCATTCACAAAACCTGGCATAACTATCATTCCGTCCGCATTAATTACTGAAGCATTAGGCGCTCGGATTGTCCGCGCTACTTTGATGATTTTGTCCTCTTCGATGAGGATGTCACCACGATCAAAGTCACCGACCTTTCGGTCCATGGAGATGATTGAACCATTTTTAATCAGTGTTTGGGTCATATGGTCCTCTATATTTTCTCTGTTTAATTATGCTGCATGGGTATTTGCCAGGATTCGCTCTCCGGACTTTTCTAGTTTTCTCATGACGTTTGATAAATTCTTATAGATAAGTTTGCCATTTTTCTTTTTAAGTTCACCGGCAATATAGACAGAGTCAATATTCGATGCGTTCGCGTAGAATACGATCGCATTAACTGGATCATTCACTGGACGTATATTTAAATCGTCAGCCCGGACCAAAATTATATCGGCTTGCTTACCGGCAGTTAAAGACCCTATTTTATGTTCCATACCCATCATTTGGGCACCGTTAATAGTGGCCCATTCGAGAGCCTGAAGGGGTGAAATTGATAGATTTTCTATTGGCTTATGCGCATCGGCGAAGGGTTTATTATCAATCATACGCTGTATTTGCAGAGCCATTCGTATAACGTTAAACATGTCGCCTGAGATATTGGACTCAACGTCGACACCGATCGATGGGTGACCTCCTAATGCCATGACGCGTCCCGTAATGGGATTTCCAAATCCCATTTGGATTTCAACTTCAGGAGTAACGGTCATTTTAACTCCATGATCAATTAATATTTTCAACTCTTCGTCAGACAGGTCGTTCCCATGTACAACATTAAGTTTTGAATCCAATAGTTTATCATCCCTCATTTTATATATGCCATCCGGGACAACCCTATTGAAACCACCACTCATATGAGCGCTAGCAAGCAAGCCATATTTGCGAGCCAATAAAATATCGTGGTGGGTAACCTCATATGTTGAATAGTGAGGACCTAAAATGCACATACCGAGCGTTACCAATGCCTCATCAGAAGAAAGACGACCCTTTCGAAGACGTTTAATTTCATGCTCCGGGTGAGGAATTTCGCTAAAATGCTTTTGGCCTGTTTTGGGATCAGGCTTTGGCGATCCATGACCAAATATTGCCCGAATGCCGGCCTCAACCAGCCCGTCAATTGCACTGTCAGTATGGTCAGGAGTAGGATTGTTATGGCTCCAATCAAGAATTGTTGTAATACCGCCATTAATTTGGGTCAAAGCCCCAGCTAAATTTCCGAGATAAATATCTTTGGGTTTATAGCTTGTGGCGAGGTTAGCGTGCATGCCACGCAGGTATTCGCCCATAGTCCAATTTCCAGCAATCCCGCGGATGCCTGTTTGCCAGGTGTGAATATGAGAGTCTATGAGGCCGGGCATTACAATCTTTTTGCTGGCGTCTACAATTTGTGCATCGTGCACCTGAATCCCATCTCCAACTTCTAGGATTTTGTCCTCTTCTATGAGAATATCGCCTCTATCGAGCTGGCCTATGTCCTTATCCATGGAGATAATTTGGCCGCCTTTTATCAATAGTTTTGTCATATCGTTAAACTAGGCTCCTCAAAAAATATTATCTTAATAAAACCAAACTGAGTTCTGGAAAAATAACAAGTAAAATAGTCACCGCGAGCATTATAACAACATAAGGAAAAGCTCCGATAAATATTTCGTTCAAAGTGACACGAGCGTCATCAATTGTTGACCGTACGACGTATACCGCGATACCGAGTGGTGGCGTTAGTAAGCCCATTTCTACAGCGATTACTGTGATAATCCCAAACCAAATAAAGTCACCCCCGAAACTTTCAACAACAGGAAGAACAATAGGAAGTATAATTAACATTATTGATACAGAGTCCAGAAACATCCCCAAGATGATTAGGATTATAATATAAACCGCCATAAAGCCCATAAAGCCCATGTTGGCAGACGTAATGAATTCGCCAACGTATTGGGGGAATCCAGATAGAGCCAGCATACGCCCATAGATATTGGCTGCTAGGATCAAGAATAAAACTGAAACGGTCGTGTGGCCGGTATCTAATAGAACTTTCCACAATTTCTCCCAGGTTAGGCGTTTTTTTAACAAGGCAAGAAAAAGTGCTCCTGCAGCACCAACAGCACCGGCTTCAACTGGCGTAAATAAGCCTCCATAAATTCCTCCCATTACTGCAAAAACAAGAATAAGGATTGGGGTGACTTTGATTAAAGAGGATTTAAAATTTTCATCTGTATATTTGTCTTGATCTGCTTGGCCCACGTAACTTGGCCAGAAATGAGCCATAGCGACAATGGATAATCCCATGGCGCCTGCCAACACGATACCTGGGATGACAGCCGCTAGAAATAATAGGCCGACTGATTGTTCTGCTACAAAGCCATAAATAATTAACAAAAGACTCGGGGGAATTAGCATTCCTAGTACGGAACTGCCTGCTACCGTACCTACTGCAAATCTTGGTGTATAGCCGTGGTTCAACATTTGCGGAACGGCTACTTTAGTAAAAACAGCTGCAGATGCGATCGATGATCCGGTGATAGCTGCAAATATAGCGTTTGCTATTACTGTTGCTACACCTAGCCCGCCTTTGACTTTTTTAAGGGCCCAGCGCGCAGCATCAAAGGTATCCTTACCAATGTTGGATTCGTTTACTAACAGGCCCATCATGACGAAGAGGGGGACCACAGCAAAAAAGTAATTTCGCAAAAATTCATTTGAAGCGAGTTTAACAAGTTTGAATGATATACTGGGGTTATCCATCATGATCCATGTGCCAGTGAAGCCAAGGAAGATAAGACCTACACCGATATGAATGCCGGTAAAGATAACGATGAGAACACCAATAAAAGAAATAGCTCCGATTTGTATTTTACTAAAATCACCTAATGTCAGGCCATAAATTGCTATCCCAATAAAAATGATAATAAAAAAATATGGTAAGCCAGTTGGAGCTTTGCTTTGGGTCGCGCGTCTTTCCACAAATAAGCTTATGAATTGAGTAATATTCTCGATTAGTTGGATAAAATATTTGAGGGCAACCATGAACGAGCCACAGAGAATAATTAGTCTGAGAGGCCAGACTAATATGGTGAATTCATCCTCAACTCCAAATTTTAGATCAGGCCAAGCCTCTTGAAATTTAAACCATGTTCCATATACGATCAGCGCAAAAACCAATATACCAATGAGATTAAATACCGCATGATAACAACTCGCTCCAATCGGACGATTTTCGGTGAACGGTTCAATAAACATTTCTGCCCGAGCAAATTTACCCGCGTGCAGAGAGTGTGCGAGTTGAAGAAAAACTGTTCCAACTAATGAGTAGCCAGCAATTTCGGGCACGCCTCGAAGGGGCATATTGAAAGCACTTCTGGAAATAACATCGGCGCAAATCAATAACATCAGGCCAAATATCCAAATACTACCAATGCTGTTGGTTATGGAAATAAGGCGAGTATAAAAAGAAGCGAAGGACTGAAATATATTCAGCCCTTCGCTAGCTTTAGGATCTATTGCCATCACAAAATAAAGATGACGTTATTTATCCCAATTACGGAGTGGTTTTGCTCCACGTTTACGGATGGCTTCCATATAAAATTTAATCACACTCTTTCCTGGCAGACCTTTTTTGGCTTGTTGTGCGGCCCATATTCCGGCCAAGTCAGGTAGTCCATTAGCCCATTTTTTTTGTTCGGCCATTGATAATTTGGAAACTTTTCCACCCTTGCTGGGTATCAACTTTTTCATACTCAATGCTGCAAATCCTGCTACTTTCTTAGCTACAAGCATTTCATAACCTTTACCAACCTCCAGAAACATCTTCTGCATTTTGGGAGGAAGGCTATCATATTTAGTCTTATTCATTGTTAATGCACCCGTGATACCACCCCCAAGGCCGACGTTATTGATGTAAGGCGCCGCTTCATGGAGTTTGAATGGAAAGATACCAGTACCTGGTACGATTGCTCCATCCGTTACACCGGTTTTAATGCCATTATAATAAATCGGCAGGCCACCATTAACTGCAACTGCACCTGTTCCTTTTAGCCATTGCGCTGATGCGCCCGGCGCATAGAATTTTTTACCTTTTAAATCAGCTACTGACTTTATAGGCGTTTTGGATATCAATATATAATCGTCGATGGCTTGTGCACCAAGAAAAATTTGGTTGTACTTTAGGAGCGCTTTCTTCATCGCCGGTATTTTTTGGTGCATTTCGTTAGCAATTTCTGCTGCAGCGATAACGTTTCCTGATACAAATGGTAAGTAAAATGTCACGTTATGAAGCGGGAGTTTGTTTGGCTCCCATAAGGTGCCAACCCAGCCAATATCTCCAAGTCCATCTTCGATGCCTTCGAGTGTATTCTTAAAATTATAAAGTGCGCCGGCGTAGGCTTCTGTCCATTTAATGCTATGGCCAAGAGCTTTGGCTCGCTTACTTGCTTCTGGCACGACATAATTTTTTATTACCGCTACCCACGGGACAACAGGCGGGTGACTAGAACTAGCAGTAATTTTGAATTCTTTAGCAAAAACATTACCCCCACTAAAAGGCGCCGCGATAATAAACGCTGCAACAGTTAAGGATATACTTTTCAATATTTTTGGTATTTGATAACTCATGAGTTTCACTCTCCCCTATATTTTTAGTTATTCGCCTTATTAACTTGGCCGATCAAAAAATTTTTACAACTTAATTTAACCAGATTTCTTATGGTTGTGCAAAGTATTGCAGCAAGTTTTCTTAACTTTAAATTAATACACAATATACTTCAACTTAGTACCCAACATTGAAAATTTTGAAATAAACATTATTTAAATTTATAAATTAATTCTAATGAAGATTAATAATAAATTTTTGAACCAGTCTAATACACTAAAAACCAGACTATGGTTCCGTCGTCACGAGAGAATAATTGGCATCAGCTGCTAAACAGTCGGCTTCTGGCAGGCCTAATTCTTTTCGGATAATATTAGTACCCAACACGAGTGATATCATTTTATAGCGAGCGTGCCTGCGGCCCATACCTTCGCGGCCCATCCCGCAATCAGAACTAATCACCAAACGCTCAGCAGGAATGTATTTTAGAGCTTCACGGATGTGATCAGCTATTTCATCGGGTCGTTCAACTTGCAGTGAATGGTGATCAATTACGCCAATGGCAATTTTTTTATCTTTGATAAATTCGCCAATTTTATCTAATTCCATACGATTTGAGCTACACGATTCAAAAGTTAGAACGTCAGCTTCTACATTATTGAGCGTTTCCAGAGCAGGGCCGTATTCTTGGACATCTTTGAACATACGTTGTTGAGATGGGTTGCCCCAGCAGGTATGGCACCAAACTTCTGTCTTATCCTGTAATCCCTTAACAGTATTATTAAATATATTAGCCATTTCGTTCATACCGAGTTTCCCAAACACAGGGCCACGGGCAGGTATCATGTGGATTTGTGGTTCTTCCAATTGTATTACAGGGCAACCCGCATCAGCTAATTCATTTAATTCTGAATTTATCGCGTCGCTGAGTGCCATAATTCTCTCTACCGGATCTTTGTAGTATTGATCATCAACAGCCGCAGCAAGTAGCTCGGGTGTGACCGTGCCAAATTTTACTGGTTTGGTTGTCATACGTTGTGCTGTTTTCCACATTTGGGAATATTGCAGATCACCTCTACTAATTGGACCAATGATTTGCGGCATTACGCGTGCTTCAAGATAATCATGGAGAATATGGCCCATTGGAAAACCAACGCCACCGGTTTTCATGACCGCCGGTTTTGGATTTTTTCGATCGAATCCATCCATATGAAACAGCGGATAACTTGTCCAGCTCTGGCCCCCAACTTGTTCATCATAATGGGCGTCGCCATCCGTGCAAATATCAAGACCTGCTGTAGTTTGCTCGTTTAGGTAAACTGCGACTGCATCTGTATACTGTTCTCGGTAGCGTGAATTTACCATTGCTTCTAGGAAGGTCTGGCTTCCCATATTTTCAGTGAACCAACTAGGGCGAGGCAGAGATCCTATTACAGTTGTAGGCAGCATGATATTTGCGGTAGCTGTGAGCATCTTCGATTACTCCGTAATGTTTCATTTTATTTTTATAATTAAATAAAGTTAAATATACCATGTGGTAACTAAGTTAATCTATAATCATAACAGAGTATAACCGGGATATTTATTTATCGCTTTACCAGAGTTTTCTTTATTATGGTTTTAGAAGAAGTTTGCCGGTTGTGCTCCGATCCGCCATCTCTGTTAACACATCAGCAGCCTCCGATAAGCGGCGAATTGGTGCTATCAACGGTATTAATTTTTTAGCCTTGTGTAGTTGGAACAACTGGTCACATCGTTCCTTAATAGCTTCGTGATTGGCGACAAAAGGCATCAAGGATACTCTTGTTAACTTAATGCATTTTGCTGCCAATTTACGCGTCTCTAGTGGTGGCATAGTTCCCGATGCATCCCCAAAAAGAGCTACGGTACCGAGTAATTTGGTGCAAGTAATTGACCCGTCAATTGTTGCTTTGCCTACGGAGTCAAAAACTACATCTACTCCCTTGCCATTGGTCAATTCCAAAACGGCCTCTGAGAAGTCTTGTTCGCGGTAGAGAATTACATCGTCCGCGCCAAATCTTTTTGTAATTTTAGCTTTTTCTTGGCTACCAGTAGTTGTGAGCACCCGAGCACCTTTTTCCTTGGCTAATTGAATTAGTTGATGACCCACGCCACCCGCGCCCGCATGGATTAAGCATGTGTGACCCTTTTTTAATGGGAATACGTCATTAGCTAAATAGTGTGCCGTCATACCTTGAAGGTGCATAGTAGTTGCTTCTTCCAGGCTAATACCATCTGGTATTGGATAAATCAGCCATGCAGGGACTACGGCATATTCGGCATAGGTACCAGTTATGCTGCCTCTAAACACAACGGGGTCACCTACCATAATATTTTTAACGTTAACGCCGACTTCTGCAACTTCGCCGGCACCTTCTGAGCCTAAGATAAATGGTCTTGGGCCTCCTCGAATTCCTTCTCGAGTATAAATGTCGAGATAGTTAATTCCGGCAAGTGCTATCTTAACTAGCACTTGATCATTGCCACATTTTGGAATTGGAACATCAACATATTTACAAACTTCGGGACCACCGAATTCTGAAACCTGAATAGCTTTCATTGTATTTGGATCAGACAATATATACTCCTTAAATTCCCTCTACATCATCAACTTGGTAAAAGATAAAGTTATTTTTTAACGCCATTTTTTGCCGATAAAGCTTCCAATTAAAAGGGTGCAAACGAATATCAAAAGCTTTTCGTCTAAAAAGCCAATAGATGAAATCGCTGGACCTGGGCATAAACCAGACATTGCCCACCCAATTCCAAAGATAGCGGCTCCAGTAATTAATTTGCCATCGAGACTTACTTTTGAGGGCAATTCAAAAATATCGGTAAAGATTGGTTTAGGACGCTTTAAGATTAACCTAAACGTGAGGGCGGTTACAAATACAGCGCCACCCATTACGAATGCTAAGCTTGGATCCCAGTTGCCGGTGATGTCCAAAAATCCAACGATTTTTGCGGGATTGATCATACTTGAAACCGCGAGGCCAAAACCAAATAAGAGTCCAGATGTAAGGCTGAAAACGTTGAGCATGATTCAAGCCCCAGTCAAACTGCGGACCACGAAAACCGTGATACCCGCAGTTACCATAAAGGTAATCGTTGCGGTTAGCGATCGCATAGAAAACCGACCAAGGCCACAGACACCGTGGCCACTGGTGCAACCCGAGCCAATTTGGCTGCCAAAACCAACTAATAATCCACCTAGGATCATGAAAAACATGTGATTTTTATCATTGAGCTGAAATGGGTTTATATTAATGTTAGAAGTATTTTCACCAAAAAAAACGTAGGTCGATGATCCTACAATTAAACCGACTATAAAAAGGATACGCCACAATCGATCGTCCTCGTTAGTCTCTAATAAACCACCCACAATATTACTTATACCAGCAATACGACCTTGGGTAAGAAGCAACATTGTTGCGGCAAGGCCAATTAGGACGCCGCCAATTGTCGCTGATAGGGGTGTGAAATTTTCCATTTTAGTGTAACTTCCTTGAACATCAATCCATGTATGATTTGAGACTATAGAGATAATATGGCCATTTTAAAAGATTTGCCTATAGATTATATAGAACGCACTGAGAAATACTATCTGGCACTCGGTTATAATAATCCTTACACGTGGGCGAATTTCAATGACATACCCTTTGTTAAATTAAGAAAGCCTCTTTTTGACTGCCGTATTTCATTGGTAACAACTGCCGCGCCTTATCAAACGGGAAGAGGTGATCAAGGACCAGGGGCACCATATAATGCCAAGGCTAAATTCCACGATGTTTATTCAATGAATATTTCAGAGAATCCGGATGTTAGAATTTCTCATATTGCTATTGATCGTGACAATACAACGGCTGTTGATAATAATACCTGGTTTCCCTTGGTGCAGTTGAACCGTGTGGCGGTTGAGGGGCGAATAGGAAGTGTTTCTGATCGTTTCCATGGTTTCCCGACAAACCGAAGCCAGCGAAAAACGCAGAAAAATTATTGTCCAGATTTATTACAACGTATAAAGGAAGATGGAGCGGACGCTGTTGTTTTAGTCCCAAATTGTCCAGTTTGTCATCAGTCTCTTGGTATGGCTGCCCGTTATCTCGAACAACATGGCATACCAACGGTGATTATGGGTAGTGCAAAAGATATAATAGAGAGGGTGGGCGTCCCACGTTTTCTGTTTAGTGATTTTCCATTGGGGAATTCAGCAGGAAAACCTAATGATATAAAATCTCAAGAACATTCGATTAATTTTGCGTTGGAATTACTCGAGGCCATCGAGAGGCCTCCAACTTATTGGTCACCATTGGTGTGGGCAAATAACTCAAATTGGAAATCCGATTATTCAAATGCTGAAAATTTAACTCTAGAGGAGTTTTTAGAGGCTCGGATAAAGTTTGATCAAACTAAGGCCGAAAAACAAAAATTGGCCGATTAATTTATTGACTTTCAGCGCAAAATCGACGTAATAACTCCTTAATCGGCAATTTTTGGGACGATCCGGTGTTTTTTGAAGAGAAAATCATGGTCACGCGCAATTCGCATCGTGGAGTTTGTACGATGCGAGACGTTGGATCGTGTGCTGAATTATTACTCCAAAATCTCCTATTGCTGGCCCTGCGACTTAGGCGCCTCTGATCGCGCACGCTAACTTAGCGGCATGTGTTCAGAGGAATAAGAAATGTCTTAGCTCCGCAATAGTTAATTAAAAAGGTCCAGTTAAATGAACGTAAAAAACGCAAACAACGAAATAAAAATTTTTGATACTACATTGCGCGATGGAGAACAGTCGCCCGGCGCCTCCATGAATTTATCTGAAAAAATTCGTATTGCCGAAGTGCTGGAAGATATGGGTGTGGATATAATTGAGGCTGGTTTCCCTATCGCTTCAGATGGTGATTTTGAGGCAGTAAATGAAATAGCTAAACTAGTTAAAGGCTCAATCATATGCGGTCTAGCGCGTTCTAGTAGAGGAGATATTGATCGTTGTGCTGAAGCTGTTAAACCGGCGGCAAGAGGTCGTATTCATACCTTTATTTCAACGTCTCCTCTCCATATGAAATACAAGTTACAAATGCAGCCAGAAGACGTGCATAAAGCTGTGATTGATAGCGTAACCTATGCCCGGAATTTTACAGACGATGTTGAATGGTCATGTGAGGATGGATCACGCACAGAGCATGATTTTATGTGCCAGACTATCGAATCTGCAATCAATGCCGGTGCTACCACGATAAATATTCCTGATACGGTTGGTTATGCTATGCCCAGTGAATATGCTGCGCTCATTGAGATGGTTAGGAACCGGGTTCCAAATATCGATAAGGCGGTAATCTCTGTCCATTGCCATAATGACTTAGGGCTCGCAGTAGCTAATTCTTTGGCCGCGGTTCAATCAGGAGCCCGTCAAGTTGAATGTACCATTAACGGCTTAGGTGAGCGGGCTGGAAACGCTGCGATGGAAGAAATCATTATGGGATTGCTGACGAGGCCTGATCACTTGCCATTTAATGTTAATGTCAGATCTGAATTAATAACGAAGGCTTCTAAACTAGTTTCGACGGTTACTGGTTTTGCGGTCCAGCCGAATAAAGCCATCGTCGGTGCTAATGCTTTTGCGCACGAGTCTGGTATTCACCAAGATGGGATGCTTAAGAATTCACAGACGTATGAAATCATGACACCAGAATCCGTTGGCTTGACTGAAAGTAAATTGGTCATGGGAAAGCATTCTGGTCGCCATGCATTTCGTGAAAAGCTTATAGAATTGGGATATGATTTAGGCGATAATTCAATTCAAGAGGCTTTTAAGCGCTTTAAACAATTAGCTGATCTTAAAAAAGATGTATATGACGAGGATATTATTGCGATAGTTGACGATACCGTTGTTCGTACTAATGATACTATTAATCTGGATAAGCTAGAAGTTTTGTGTGGCACGGAGCATAAACCACCCAAAGCATTAATGACATTGAACGTAGATGGCGAGAAAATTTCAACCGAAATGTCGGGTGATGGTCCAGTGGATGCGATTTTTAAGGGTATAAAATATTTGACGGGATTTAAACCTCATCTACAACTTTATCAGGTCCATGCCGTAACACAAGGAACTGATGCTCAAGCAGAAGTTACTGTTCGTCTTGAAGAGAATGGCAAAACCGTCAACGGCCAGGGTGCCGATACCGATACGATGGTTGCTTCCGCAAAGGCGTACATTAATGCGTTAAATAAATTATTGATAAAACGCGGAAGATCTGCACCAAGTGCTCTATCTGCATAATGATATTAAGGTGATACAGGAACACTAAATTATTGATTTATTGATGTTTTAAAACGAAACTTGTTCATGTAGGTTAGTGCCTTTAAAAATATTGGGTCATAGTTTAAAAACAGTTGGCCCTTATTTTGTTTGAGAAATTTACATATCTCTTTGATTAATCTTATTGAATCGGATAGAAAATATTAATAGTTGCCCGTCAATATGGGCGATAGACTGACTTGTTTTAATTTTTAAGTATTGAGAGACTTCATGTTGTCACGGATTTTTGGATTTTTATCTGCCGATATGGCGATTGACTTAGGAACTGCTAATACCCTGGTTTATGTCAAAGGCAAGAATATTGTATTAAACGAGCCTTCAGTTGTCGCCGTTATTGAGCTTAAGGGCAAGAAGCAAGTTCTAGCTGTGGGTAATGAAGCCAAGAGAATGCTGGGTAGGACCCCCGGTAATATTCAAGCTATTAGACCATTGCGGGATGGTGTGATTGCTGATTTTGAAATTGCTGAAGATATGATCAAATATTTTATCCGCAAAGTACATAATCGTCGCAGTTTTGCATCGCCATTAATCGTCATTTGCGTGCCGTCAGGTTCGACGGCTGTTGAGCGTCGTGCTATACAAGAATCAGCTGAGGCTGCCGGCGCTCGTAAAGTATTTTTGATTGAGGAACCGATGGCTGCTGCTATAGGAGCTGGCTTACCAGTAACGGAGCCAACCGGCTCAATGATTGTTGATATCGGCGGTGGAACAACGGAGGTTGCAGTGCTTAGTCTCGGCGGCATTGTATATGCCCGTTCGGTACGGGTTGGCGGCGACAAGATGAACGAGGCCATTATTGCCTATATTCGGCGCAATCATAATTTGCTCGTCGGAGAGGGAAGTGCCGAGCGAATTAAAGAAGAAATTGGATCCGCCTGTCCGCCAGAAGAGGGCGAGGGGCCGACGATGGAAATCAAAGGCCGTGATTTGATGAATGGTGTGCCAAAAGAGCTTGTACTTAGTGAGCGTCAAATAGCTGAAAGTTTAGCTGAACCGGTCAGTCAAATTATCGAAGCAGTAAAGGCTGCTCTAGAGCACACAGCCCCAGAATTAGCTGCTGATATTGTGGATAAGGGCATTGTGCTGACGGGCGGTGGAGCGTTGTTGACTAATATGGATTATGTTTTACGTTACGCTACTGGCTTGCCAGTATCTATTGCTGATTTGCCGCTGCAATGCGTGGCGATGGGAACTGGGCGCGCTATGGAAGAAATGAGAAAACTTCGCCATGTATTAACAACGATGTATTAACATTAATCCTGAGTAGATATTAGTCGAGATTCGTAAGTACTTTTTTAAATAATTAAGTTTAGTTCTATTTCGTATACGGGTTTGTTAGATATTTAGTTAGGTTGGGGATAATTGTTGGAACGACGTTCGAGTGCTCTTGTAAGAATAGCAGCGCCGCTGAAAAGTCTAGTTCAGCGGTTTACGTATCTTGGACTGGTTCTGTCTGCTTTCAGTTTGATGTTTTTGGGTAAATTTGATTCAGTACCGATTGATAGGTTGCGTGTCGAGGTTACCGAAGTGATGGCTCCTATTTTAGAAGTATTTTCGCGTCCAGCCGCCACGGTTTCTATGCATATTCAGAACGTTCAGGATTTGAGTAATATTAGGGATGACAATAATCGCTTAAAACAAGAAAATATCCGTTTATTACAATGGCAGACTGTAGCCCGGAAATTACAGTCTGATAATACGGCACTTAGACAGTTACTTAGTGTGGTAAGCGATAACAGCGAAAAATATATTACCGCAAGAGTTATTGCTGGTTCTGGTAGTTTATTATCAAATATGTTGATTGTGAACGCTGGTAATAAGAACGGCGTTGTTAAAGGCCAAACCGTCATTGGTTCTCGCGGGGTTATTGGTCGTATTTTCGAGGTTTCGAACAGTTCTTCGCGCGTTCTACTGCTGACTGATATTAATTCGCGGATACCGGTGCTGGTTGGAAGGAACCGAACCCGCGCTATCATGACTGGTAAGAATACAAACCTTGCCAGCCTGATTCATTTACCGCAAGGCGCTAGAATTCTGCCAAGTGATCGTATAGTCACCTCTGGTCACGGTGGGGCTTTCCCATCTGGTCTGCCGATAGGCGTTGTTGTTTCTAAGAGTGATGACGGCATAGATGTCCAGCTTTTCACTGATTTTTCCCGATTAGAGTATGTTCGTATCGTTGATTTTGGTTTAAATAATTTGTTGGAAATTAATCAAAACGAATATGTGTCAAAGAGGGTGGTCGACGGTAAGTCTGTTGGAAAATGAATATCGCCATATGGCAAAAATTAGACAATTTAGCGCGGTCTTTTATACCCTTTGGCTTTAGCTTAATATTAGTAGTTTTAAGTGTTCTGCCTACCCATATTCCCGGTTACATGCAGATAGCGCCTATTCTTGCGCTAATTTCGATTTATCACTGGGCTATTTACCGACCTAATTTATTACCCATTTTAGCTGTTTTTATTTTAGGTCTACTACAAGATCTCTTATTAGGTACGCCTGTTGGCTTATATGTTTTAGTTTTTTTAACGGTGTATGGCGTAGTACTCTCTCAACGTCGCTTTTTTGTAGGGAAGTCTTTTATATTTTTTTGGTTTGGTTTTGCGGCCATTTCAATGCTGGCGTCAATTGAAAGTTACTTCCTTGGATCCATTTGGAATGTAATACTCTTGGACTTTAATGCTGCAACATTTCAATATTTAATATTATTAGGTATTTTCCCTGCAGTCGCATGGGTATTTTTGCGGTGGCAGCAGGCATTCTTGCAACAGGACTGATAGATGCATAGAGACGCCATTAGATATAAAACTTTTTCACGGCGTTCGGTCATTTTATTAGGTGGCAAGTTAACGTTGCTTTCTGGCTTAGTCGGCAGAATGTATTATCTGCAAATCGTCCAAGGTGAGAAGTATAAAACCCTTGCCGATGAGAATAGAATAAGTTTAAAGCTGATTGCACCAAAACGGGGACGTATTCTCGATCGATTTGGCCGGCCGATGGCAATTAATCAGCAAAATTATCGTGTTATGTTAGTTCCTGAAAATACTAGTGATCTTGAGTTTTCTTTGACGCAGCTCGGAAAAATTATCCCTCTGAATAAACAAGATATATTACGGATAAAACGTAAATTAAAACGTAAGCGGCGTTTTATGCCTTTAATGTTAAGAGAGAATTTAGATTGGAATGACGTTGCTAAAATTGAAGTTAATGCTGCCGAGCTGCCGGGTATAGAAATTGATGTTGGTGAAAGCCGTTTTTATCCGGCTGGGTCTGAGACAGTCTCGGTTTTAGGTTATGTCTCTCGAGTATCAGAGAAAGAATTAACCGGTAATCCATTGCTTGAACTTCCAGGTTTCAGAACTGGTAAAGCAGGGATAGAAAAAGTACGTGATCTCGATCTTCGAGGAAAAAGTGGTACAACTCAAGTCGAAGTAAATGCCTTTGGGCGCCAGATCCGCGAGTTAGAACGTCGCGAAGGTCAGTCGGGAGCTGAAACTTATTTAACGATTGATATGGATTTGCAAAAATTTGTCTCTAGAAGACTTGCTAAACAAGCAGCTTCGGCTGTGGTTATGGATGTGCATACTGGTGAAATCCTAGCACTTGTGTCAACACCAGGTTTTGATCCGAATGCCTTTAACCGGGGGTTGTCTAATTCTGAATGGAAAGCCTTAGTGTCTAATCCACGGGCTCCTCTAAATAATAAAGCAATTGCAGGCCAATATGCGCCCGGATCTACTTTTAAAATGATAGTTGCTTTGGCAGCCCTTAAGAAAGGCATTGTGACGCCTAGGACAAAATATTTTTGTTCTGGTGAATTAGAACTTGGTAATTCGATATTTCATTGTTGGAAGAAAGGCGGACACGGAAACATGAGTATGGTGAACGCCATTGTCCAATCATGTGATGTATATTTTTATGAGATTGCATTGCGAACAGGAATAGACAATATCTCTGCTATGGCACGTCGGTTAGGTCTTGGCCAAATTCTAGATATTGAGTTATCCGGTGAAAAAAGAGGTTTGATACCGACGCGAGCCTGGAAGAAAAGAGTAAAGCGGGTCTCTTGGCAAAAAGGTGAAACCTTGCTTGCTGGAATCGGTCAGGGGTTGATACTGGCAACTCCGCTACAGTTAGTTGTCATGATGGCGCGTTTAGTGAACGGAGGTAAAGCCGTACTGCCTCGTTTGGCTATAGATTCATTGCTAACCAATGATGGGTCAGAGTTAAGTAACGGGTCTGAATTTTCTGACCTTGGGATAGATACCCTTTATTTGAATTTAATGAAAACAGCAATGACCAAAGTAACAACTTCGCCAGTTGGAACGGCCTACAAAGCGCGAATTCGGAAACCTGGATATCAATATGGTGGCAAGACCGGAACTGTTCAGGTCCGGCGTATTTCGGAGGCAGAGCGTGAAAGTGAATCAGGTGTGAAAAAAAATAAAGACCTGAAATGGGCTGAACGTGATCATGCATTATTTGTAGGTTATGCCCCAGTTGAATCCCCGCGTTATGCCGTTTCAGTAGTTGTAGAACACGGTGGAGGTGGATCTACCACTGCTGCACCAATTGCCAAAGATATATTATTCGAAGTGCAGAAACGATATTCTTCAAGATCGCGGATAAATGGACAGCCTGATCCAAACGGACCTGCCTCACTGAATAAAAATAATATAGGTGGGTGATTTTGAATATGGCAAAATCGCCCTTTAGACAGTCGGATATGAACCTTGGCCAGCGTTTGTGGCAGATCAATTGGTCTTTCGTATTACTGATTAGTATAACAGCTTCTATTGGCTTTGGGATGCTGTACTCTGCAGCAAATGGTAGTTTTGACCCTTGGGCTTCCCGACAAATGCTGCGTTTTATAGCTGGTGTGTTTTTAATGTTGATTGTGGCTGTTATCGATATCCATGTTTGGTTACGTTATGCCTATCTAATTTACTTAATTTCTCTGTTACTTTTATTAGTGGTTGAGTTCAGTGGTACAATCGGAATGGGCGCACAGCGATGGATTGACTTAGGTGTATTCACTATTCAGCCATCGGAAATAATGAAGATTTCAATTATATTATTGCTCGCTCGCTATTTTTATGCGAGCCGATTAGAGGATGTCAGCAGAATTTCACATTTACTGATGCCAATTTTATTGATGGTAATTCCCGCAGTCCTCATTGTTCGTCAACCAGATCTAGGCACCTCTGTTTTGTTGATTGCAACTGGGATAGCTATGTTATTCGTGGTTGGTGTTAGAATCTGGATGTTTATTTTAGGAGCTTTTGTGACAATTGGGGCTATCATTCCATTATGGCAATTTGTTTTGCGGGATTATCAGAAGGCACGTTTACTTACTTTTATAAACCCAGAGAGAGATCCCTTAGGTGCTGGTTACCATATTCTACAATCTAAAATAGCACTTGGATCTGGTGGGTTATTTGGCAAGGGTTTTATGGGCGGCTCCCAAAGTCATTTGAGTTTTCTTCCAGAAAAACAAACCGATTTTATATTTACCATGTTGGCCGAGGAATTCGGGCTTGTTGGAGGTTTATTGCTTATAGCTCTGTATATTTTGTTGCTAGTATATGCATTTGTGATGTCCCTTCGATGTAGGAGCCAATTTGGCAGATTGATTGGCATTGGCGTATCGACGTCTTTTTTCTTGAACGTCTTTGTTAATATTGCAATGGTAATGGGCTTAGTTCCTGTTGTCGGCATGCCACTTCCGCTGATATCGTATGGCGGTACGGCAATGCTTACCTTGATGTTTAGTTTTGGTTTATTACTTTGCGTTTATATTCACCGGGATGTTCAAATAAGTCCAGGTTCCGCCGACGGTGATTAATTTAACCTCCTCTTACTCTATTGGCCCTCAATTATGTTTATCAACCTCTTTTCGGAATTTGGTTGTTATAATTTTTACTTCCTTGGTTTGTAAATGTCATATTACTTTTATTAGAATAAATTACTATTTACCTTTAAACTCTCTATTGAAGATAAAGAGAGTTGAAATTAATAATCGGATATTAACAGGAATTAAATAATGCCAAACACAACTCAAACTCCAGACGTTATGACAGCGGTAGATATTAAAGAGCCGGGTGGCCCTGAAATGCTGGTTCCAGTTAAAGTGCCATTACCTGCGTTGCAGGTAGGAGAAATCCTGATTAGAAATCAGGCTGTCGGAGTTAACCGGCCAGACGTTGCGCAGCGCACCGGTCACTATCCTGTACCCGCAGATGCTAACCCCTTGCCCGGTCTGGAGGTGGCTGGTGAAGTTGTTGCAATTGGAGAAAGCTCAGGTGAATGGCAAGTAGGTGATAAGGTAATGGGGCTGACCCACGGTGGCGGTTATGCTGAATTTACTGCGGTTCAACATTCGCATTGTCTTCCATGGCCTAAAAACTTTAATGCTGAGATGGCGGCGGCGATACCTGAAAATTTTTATACAGTCTATTACAACGTTTTTATGCGGTCTCGTTTAAAGGCTGGTGAATATTTTTTGGTCCATGGCGGTAGTAGCGGAATCGGATTAGCTGCGATTCAAATGGCGAAAGCTAAAGGGGCTATTGTTATTGCGACGGCAGGATCTTCCGAAAAATGTAATTTCTGCCTAGATCAAGGTGCGGACAAAACAATCAATTATAAAGACGAAGATTGGCCTGAGATTGCTAAAACGTTTACGGAAGGACACGGGGTGGATGTTGTCCTTGATATGGTGACAGGGGAGTATGTTCAAAAAGAAATTAACATTATGGCGCGGGATGGCCGTATAGCCTTAATTGCGTTTCTCGGAGGCCCTAAGGCTGAGATTAATTTTGGAAGAGTTTTGCGTGATCGTATTACCATCTCTGGCTCAACACTTCGTCCGCAAACAAATGAAGAAAAGGCATTAATAACATCTAAATTGAATTCGGAATTTGGTGTCTTAATGGATGAGGGAAATGTACGCCCACATATTTTTAAAACATTTCCGCTTGAGCAAGCTTCAGACGCCCACATTCTAATGGAAAGTAGTGCTCATATGGGAAAAATAGTTTTGACGATCGATTAAAATAAAAAAATAATCATAGATATTTTATTATCATTTTCAGTTTGGGTAATCTATTGCAGTAATTCTAAAATATAGTTGATAAGATTTGTTATTAATGAACCCGCTTATAGGGGGATACTCAATGATTAATAAGACCGTTAAGACAATTGATGCCGCGGTCACCGGTATAAAAGACGGTGCAACAATTATGGTTAGTGGTTTCGGTGAGGCCGGGGCGCCGAGCCTCCTGATGGAAGCTATAATTGATCAAGGGGCTAAGAACCTTACGGCAATTTCAAATAATGCGGGTGAAGCTTATCATGGGTTAGCAAAACTGATTGCTGAGAAGCGGGTTACCAAAGTTATTTGTTCTTTTCCCACTGCCGCAAAAAAGGCGGTTGTAAAAGATCTTTATGCCGTTGGTGGGCTTAAGTTGGAAATAGTTCCTCAAGGCACATTAAGCGAACGTATTCGATCTAGCGGCGCTGGAATTGGTGGATTTTATACGCCTACGTCATTTGGTACCAAATTGGGTGAAGGTAAAGAAACTCGTACACTTAATGGTAAGGACTATGTTTTTGAGTATCCGCTCCATGCGGACTTTGCTTTCGTGAAAGCTAGGCAGGCAGATCGCTGGGGGAACCTAACTTATGAAAAATCCGCGCGCAACTTCGGCCCGTCAATGGCTATGGCAGGTAACATAACGGTCGTGCAGGTTGATGAAATTGTTGAATTAGGAGAGTTAGATCCAGAGGCGATTGTTACCCCCGGTATTTTCGTCGATCGTGTCATACAATTAGACGTGCCAAATTATATAACAGGCTAGGCTTTAAGGTTTTAATTCATTATCTAATAAACTAATTGGTAGCAAAAATGAGTAATATCAAAACTCAATCCACAAACGAATCGGTATTGATTGAACTGTGTCGGATGTGGTCAAGCGCAATGCGTATGCCGGGCGATTTGGAACTTGACTTGGATGAAATGAAGACTATAGGAGATAGGCTTTTAAATACGGAAGCTAAAAGCATTGAAACTATTTTATTAAAGCTACGAGCGGTCCACGCTACTGCATTGCGTTCGTTACCTGAAGGCCATGAAGTGAGAAATTTATTGGAGTCGACTATAAATGATTTGGATGAGTTAGAAGTATAATATGGCCTCAACGGTAAAAGAGAATAAACAAGCAAATTTTAGCACAAAGATAGCATACCTTATGATCACAACGACTGTACTGTTGTGGTCTATAAGTGTTGTTATCGGTCGAGGTGTGCATGATGAAATCCCCCTTATTGGTTTAAATTTTTGGCGTTGGATCATTGCAGTGGTCTTTTTGGCACCTTTCGTGTGGCGAGAAGTTTGGGAAAACATTGAAATTATTCGAAAGCATTGGGGCGTATATTTAGCTCAAGGTACTTTTATGGTCGGGGGTGGAACTCTTCTTTTTACTTCACTATATTTTACAACGGCGATCAACGCCGCTTTGGTAAATACAACGCAACCAGCAATAACAGCGCTTTTAACGTGGGTTATTTTAAAAGATCGATTGAAAAATATTCAATATACCGGAATTGCTTCAGCAATTGCGGGTGTTATTTTTATGATTGCCAAGGCCGATATTAATACTTTAATAAATTTTGATTTTAATATCGGTGATTTTATTGTTGTGTTCGCGATTGTTTCCTATTCAATGTATGCTATTAACTTGCGCAAACTTCCGTCGGGTCTTGGGACTTTTCCAACTTTATTTGTAATTTTATTATTTGGCTCTTTTCCTTTATTACCATTTTATATTGGCGAAACAATTTTAGTTAAGCCATTCCCATTTACAGTAAATTCATGCGCGTGGGCTTCTGTATTAGCCATCATTATTTCGATAGGGTCTTTGGCGCTATGGAATAACGGTAATCGGGTTGTGGGACCGCAAAGAGCAGCCGTTTTTGTTAGTTTAATGCCTGTTTTTAGTTCAGCTCTAGCAATGACGTTTTTGGGGGAAGAATTATACTTTTACCATATAATTGGTACATTGTTTATCTGTACTGGTATTTTTATGGTAGTTCGTAATCATTAAATTAACTGTACAACATCAGAATATATCAAAATATGTTTTTTTCAGATAACACGATATTTCAGATAATAGGCCAAATAATGATTGGGCTATTTTTTTGGGTCATGATTGCGAAAAATATACGAGTTTGGCAATTTAATATTGAACGAACAGGTGCAATTCTGCCTAAGGCAAAATTCTTTTTAGTTATTAACTTTGTTCTTCAGTTTTTCTCCGGGTTAGCTTTAATCATTGATTATAGAGTTTCAGTCGCTGCATTTGTTTTAATTATATTGACTGTTCTTGCTACAGCTATGTTTCATCGTTTTTGGTCTATAGAAGACCCGCTAAAAAAAAATTATCATATGCTTTTGTTTTTTAATAATGTCGCTATAACAGGCGCTCTAATCATGTTAGTATGAAAGAAAAAAATGACACTTGAGCTTTATAATTTCCCAGCTTCAACCTGTAGCTTAAAAGTTCGTCTTTGCCTTGCTGAAAAAAAATTGGATTGGGTGGATCATAGGCTAAGCCCTGGTGCTACTGATCATTTAACGCCCGAATATCTAAAAATGAATCCAAATGGCGTTGTTCCGACTTTACTGCATGATGGTGATCCAATTCTAGATTCCTCTGTTATTATTGAGTATCTTGATGAAGTTTTTCCAGAGGTAAAACTCACGCCGATTGATCCAAAAGAACGTGCAAAAATGCGTTGGTGGTTACGTTATTTTGAGGAAAAACCGACGGGTGCGGTACGTTATCCAACATTTCAGAAAATTTTAATACGAAATTTTAAAGATATGTCTAGCAAGGAATTTAAAGCAGCTGCCGAAAAACGTCCTTTGAAAACAGATTTCTATAACCGCATGGGTAGAGATGGTTTTTCGAAGGAAGAAATCCAGTCTGCCCTAGATGATATTAGCCAAACTGTTGAACGTATTGACGGTGCTATAAAAGAAAACGGTGGACCATGGATCATGGGCGACTTTTATTCTTTAGCAGATATTTGTGTCGGGCCTCTAATCGATAGAATGGAAGATTTAGGTTACGAGGGTTTATGGGAAAAGAAGCTGCCTTATATCACACAATGGTTGAAAAATTTGAAATGGCGTCCAGCTTATCAGGTAGCTTATTATCCGGGGGCACGTTATTCAGAGATTTTTCCTGACTTAGGTTTAGGGCGAGCCGTCTCCTAGTTATAGGCATCCAATAATTCTTTAGCATTGTCGTTTAGAATGAGTTGTTTCTCAGAGCCTTTAATATTAGCCTTGATTACCGCATTCAAGGATTTTTCAGTGGAAAAGATAGGGCAGTCGGTCCCGAGTACAATTCGATTTGCACCAAATATAGCTACGGCTAATTCAAGGGATCGAGGCCCTAGCGAAGAACAATCGACATGAATTCGATTAGCTTTGGAACTTGGTAATGGGGCATCTGGTGTGCGGGTAAGACTAACGTTATCCATGCGTTCGATTACCATCGGCAAAGTACCGCCTAAATTTGCAACATGGAGCGTAATATCTGGATAGGCATCAAGAAAGTTACTAAATAATAGTGTTACCATACAATGACTAACATTATTCTGTACGCTCAACGCCAGCCGTTCTGCAAGAAAGTCGGCAAAAATTGGCTTAGATTGTTGGTAGCTTTCTGGCACTTCATCGGGACGGCGGCCAGGATGAATAAATATATGACCACCAATTTCTTGTGCAATTTTAAATATTGGAGAGATCGCGTTCGCATGCTCTTCACTGATGAAACAGTTGTTCGGTAATATAGCTCCGATTAGTCCAAGATCGTTACGGGCCCGTTTATATTCTTGGACCGCAAGTTTTATATCTGCCATTGGTAGAGTAGCCAGACCAGAAAAAGTGTCAGGGGACGCTTTGCAAAGCTCCGCAACTTCATCATTAAATATCTGTATTAATGGCAAAGATTCGTCTGTAGCAATACTGTCCACCCCAAATAAACCAGGAAAAGATAGAACCTGGTGGTCTATTTCAAGTGCCTCCATAAAATTTTTTCTATCTTCCATATCTGTGAAACTTGTGGAAAAATCCAACAAACCATGCGGCATGTGAAAAGTTTGTGTGCTGTCACCATTTATTTTGATAAAAGGGGGAACAGTTCGTTTACATAATTCATCGACTAATCCTTGTGGTACATAATGTGTATGCAGGTCTATGGCCATAAACTTTTCCTTTCTATGGCGTAAATAAAAAGCATTCTAATTAAATTTTTTAACTTTATATCAGTTAGCTTCTTGAATCCGATAAAAGTTGTTGATTCCGGTTATCTCTCTAATTTCGGGGACATCTTGACCTTGTGCTGCTGTATCATATGGTATCCCAATAGTATCAGCTATGCGCACGAAACCGTGGAAAGCCGATGCAACTGCCGCCGCATCAACGGTTATATCGTTACCGAGTGTTTCGAATACAATGTTACGGGTATTTGAAATCATAGCGACATCGCGTTTCACAATAGCTTCAGCAAAATTCAATAATATCTCGGCGTGCGGGATTTGCGTATCTTTGCTGAGACCTTTAGTAACATCTTGAAGGTTAACTTGTGTATCGGCCATTTGCGTGCTCTCACGGAGCATGTAGGTATGGGCCGTTGTTCAATAGGCGCATTGATGGAGACCGGATACTCTTGCCGCCATGAGTTCCATTTGTGGTCTGGAAATTGCTCGGATTGACTTATCAAACTGATAGACAAATTCGCCTGATATATAATGGGTATTGGCGAGTGCCCAGTAGTTTCGCATCGTTTCTGGAACCATCGACAAGCCGCGGTAGATATAGCCAACTTTTGGGCTCGGATACAGCGGCTGATCTGTCTCTACCGCGTCTTCTGGTTCAACTATTGGCAGCCAAGCAGCCTTAACTTTAGCACCTGGCGGCAAGTAACGTGCTGGTTTGCCGAATACTTTTTTCGGTAGTTTGGTTTCGTTGGCACCTAATGCCATGGTCGTAGTATCCATAATCATGACCGAAGCGATGATACCAACGATCTCAACGTATTCTCCTTGCGTTAGGCCGCCGGCCAGAACCTTTTGTGTCCACGCTTCGCTGAGACGGCCAGGATCAGAAACACCCCGATGTATGAGTTCAACCTCAGTATCAAGAAGAAGGCCAGTCGATTGGTGTTTGCCTTCTAGCGCATGGGGGGAGAGGGCCTCTTTAATTTTTTTACAAAAATTGCATGACCGTGCTTGTCGTACTTCGGTGGCAACGGCGAGCCTTCGTTCACTGTCTAGCCAGGTCCCCGGTGCCGCTAAGCGCTCCCAAGCTTCAATGTGAGCGTTTACGATGTCCTGTCTGACGTCATAATTAATATTCTCAAACGGTTTTATTGACATAAAAATACACCTCATTTTTGTAAACGATCAAAGTTAAGATAGCAGGATCATCGGTCGAATGGCTAGTCTCCAAAACTACTTACTTTGTCACTTAAGGTTTAACGATTTTGTTTGGTTAAATTATTATTTTCCGTGGCACGCAAAAAGTATAAGCGTGCTTGATCCGAATTCGATTTAACACCAAGTCCCTTTTTATATATTAAGCCAAGCGCATAATTTGCATGGGGATGTCCTCGCCTGGATGCCGAGAGAAACCAACGATGGGCTTCCTTATAGTTTTGTATCACGCCAAGCCCATCCATATACATACTCCCGATTCGGACCTGAGCAGAGGCGTAATTTCTCTTTGCTGCTTCAAGGTACCATTGAGCTGCTGCCTTTAAATTGCGTTTAAACATAACACCCTTTTCATGGAGAAGGCCCATTTGATACATGGCTCGCGGGTAATTCTTATGGGCCGCTAGCTTATACATGTCAGCTGCTTTTTTTGTATTTTTTTCAACGCCTTGGCCTTTTTCATAGAGTTTACCAAGACCGAAAATTGATTTTACGTGCCCGGATTCCGCAGCCCATTTAAGGAGGTGAAAGGCGGTGTCATAATTTTTTTCAACACCAAGACCATTGGTGTATAGAAAAGCTAGATTATTTCGAGAAAGTGGACTGTCTTGAAGGGCTCGCCGGTACCAATAAGCGGCGGATTTATAGTTTTGGTCTACCCCCTGACCAAGTCGATAAAGCGATCCAATATTATTCTGCGCCCCGATGTGCTCTTGATTAGCAGCAGCAAGATACCACTGGCTAGCCTTCTTGTAGTTTTGTTTAATCCCGCGTCCCTGTTGAAATAATAGTCCGACATTATATTGAGCATTTGCGATACCATCGCGGGCGAGTGGTAGAAATATTGCTAAGGCTAGTTCATAATCACTATCTTGAAAGGCATCCATCCCTTCCTTATATCCAGCAAAAACTCTGCTTGGAGAGGTCGCCATAATTAATATTAGAACAAGGAGGATTTTTTTCATTCGATATTTACTTGGACCTCTCGCGTATATTGTATTTTTTAATTGTATTGTAATTATAAGCCTGTTTCAGTTAAATTTTAGCAACAGTTTATACGGTTTTAATATCGTAGAAAACTCGAATTAAAAAAAAGGTAGCCCACAATAGGGCTACCTAAATTATAAAATGCTATTTCTTAATAGAACATAAATTAGATATTTTTGGTAAACCCTCCACAAACTTCGACCACAGTCCCTGTTTGGTAACTATTTTTTTCAGAAACCATCCAAGCAGCAGCATCACCAATTTCTTGTGTTTCAGCCCAGCGACCTAAAAGAGTTTGTGCCGAGATTCCATTACGTACTTGATCGGCCTCTATACCTTTGGCTTTCGCAATTCCGTCGGCCCGAGGTCCCCAAGACTCAGTTTTTGTAA